>MDSY01041731.1_pt1 | contig 138446 bp, 118 predicted proteins | sample 811131 | NCBI WGS metagenome assembly MDSY01 (sample SAMN05326643, study PRJNA326480) | marine metagenome | isolation source: seawater | place: Atlantic Ocean: South West | collected 2010 | reverse complement strand
TACGGAACGTAAACTAACAACAATGGCAAACATCGACGTAAAAGACCTGTTAAATGCAGGCGTACATTTCGGTCACTTAACTCGAAAATGGAATCCCAACATGGCTCCTTACATCTACATGGAGCGCAATGGTATTCACATCATCAACCTTTACAAAACTGCAGCAAAAATAGACGAAGCGTCAGACGCAATGAAAAAAATTGCAGCTTCTGGTCGCAAGATCTTATTCGTCGCAACTAAAAAACAAGCCAAAGACATCGTTGCAGAAAAAGCTGCTACAGTCAAAATGCCTTACATTACAGAGCGTTGGCCTGGAGGAATGTTAACCAACTTCATTACCATTCGAAAAGCAGTTAAAAAAATGGCTGCAATTGACCGCATGAAAAAAGATGGTACATTTGAAACGCTTTCTAAAAAAGAAAAATTACAGGTAAATCGTTTGCGTGCTAAACTTGAGAAAAATTTAGGTTCAATTTCAGAAATGACGCGTCTTCCTGGAGCACTCTTTGTAGTTGATATCAAGCGCGAACACATCGCAATCAAAGAAGCTCAAAAATTGAAAATACCGATTTTTGCAATGGTCGACACAAACTCTGATCCTAGAGATGTAAATTTTGTCATTCCTGCTAATGATGATGCTTCAAAATCCATTGATAAGATTTTGACTCTTGTAACTGAAGCTGTAGGAAATGGCCTTCAAGAGCGTCAATCTGAAAAAGATGCCGCAAGCAAAGGACAAGAAGAAGCTTCGAAAGTAGAAGCTACGCCGGTTGAAAAGGCTGCACCGGTTGATGAGGCTGCTCCAAAGGCAGAAGCTACGCCGATTGAAAAAGCTGCACCAGTTGAGGAGACTGCTCCAAAGGCAGAAGCTGCACCAGTTGAGGAGACTGCTCCAAAGGCAGAAGCTGCATCAGTTGAAAAGGCTGCTTCAAAAGCTAAACCAAAACAAAAAAAATCGGTCGCTAAGACCTCTACCAAAAAAGGAGACAAAGCACCTGATGAAACTGAATCTTAATTGATTTTTTAAATAAATTATACCGATGAAAATTAGTGCATCAGAAGTAAATAAATTACGTCAGGCCACAGGAGCTGGAATGATGGATTGTAAAAAAGCGCTTGTAGAAGCGAAAGGTGATTTTGACCTAGCAGTCGAAAATCTAAGAAAAAAAGGACAAAAAGTAGCCGCTAACCGCGCGGATCGCGATTCAGCAGAAGGTGCTGTGCTTGCGAAAGTTAATGCAGAAAATACTGCTGCTGTAGTCGTTTCTGTAAACTGCGAAACAGACTTCGTAGCCAAAAACGACAGCTACCTTGCACTTGCAAACAAAATTCTTGATTTAGCAATAGATCAAAATTCACTAGAAGGGCTTTTAGCTGCAGACTTTGACGGAATGTCTGTAGCCAATAAGCTAACTGAACAAACTGGAGTGATTGGTGAAAAAATCGAAATCGGTGGTTTCGAACGTATCGAGGGCTCTTTTGTAGGACATTACATACATGCAGGAAACAGAATAGCAACAATCGTTGGACTTTCTGCTGCTGTAGATGGTGCAGCTGAAGCTGCTAAAAATGTTGCTATGCAAGCTGCTGCGATGAATCCAATTGCCCTGAATGAAGACGGAGTAGATGCATCAGTAATCGAAAAAGAAATTGAGATTGCCAAAGATCAACTCCGTGAGGAAGGAAAACCAGAAGCCATGTTAGACAATATTGCAAAAGGAAAATTAAAACGCTTCTTCAAAGACAACACTTTAGTAAATCAAGCTTACATTAAAGACGGTAAGCAAAGTGTTGCACAATACGTTAAGTCTGTAAATGCAGATCTAAACGTTACAAATTTCAAACGTTTGGCCTTGGGTTAAAAATCTTTTTCAAACGCATTATAAAAATCGCTCTTTGGAGCGATTTTTTTTGGAATACTTCGTCTTGATCTCGATACAATTCATCTTCGATTAGTCACTCGATCAGAGGACGGGTAAATCAAATCAGGTAGAGTGTTTCCCTTGGGAAGTAAATACATACTGTCACTTCGAGTGTTTCCCGAAGGGAAGTGTATCGAGAAGTGACTAGGTGTACTCGGAATGAATCTTTCAATCTACATTTTGAATTCCAAATGCATTTTGTATCTTTTTGGTGTAAAACAACTTTGTAATGCCATCACCAAAACGCCTTTTTTTACTGGATGCTTTTGCCTTAATTTTTAGAGGTTACTACGCTTTCATCAAAAACCCAAGAATCAATTCCACAGGGATGGATACCTCAGCAATATTTGGGTTTATGAACTCTTTATTGGATGTCATCAAAAGAGAGAAGCCCGATCATCTGGCAGTTTGCTTCGACAAAGGAGGATCTGACTTTAGAACTAAACTTTATGGAGAATACAAAGCTAATCGAGGTGAAACCCCCGAAGCAATTAAAATTGCTGTTCCTTACATTCAAAAAATTCTAAGGGGAATGAATATCCCCGTGATTGAAAAAGCAGGTTATGAAGCCGATGACATCATAGGAACATTGGCGAAACAAGCTGAAAAAGATGGGTTTCAAACTTTTATGGTAACCCCAGACAAAGACTTTGCACAATTGGTTTCAGAAAACATTTTCATGTACCGCCCCGCAAGAATGGGTAATGGTATTGAAATCTGGGGAATTCAGGAAATACAAGCCAAATTTGAAATTGAACGCCCCGAACAAGTTGTAGATTATTTGGGAATGATGGGAGATAGCGCTGACAATATCCCAGGACTACCCGGAGTGGGAGATAAAACGGCTAAAAGATTCTTGAAAGAGTACGGGAGTATGGAGGCTCTTCTGGAAAACACTCATGAGTTGAAAGGGAAAATGAAAGAGAAAATTGAAGCCAATAAAGAATTGGGAATGCTCTCCAAGGAATTGGCGAAAATTCTATTGGATGTTCCTGTAACTTTTGAGGCAGATTCTTACAAATTGAGTGATCCTGATTATGGCTCCGTTCAAACCGTTTTTGAAGAATTGGAGTTCCGAAGGATGCAAGAAACCCTTCAACGGATTTTTAGTGATACTCCAAAAACAGAAATTGAACCTGCTAAAAAGAATGAAGAATATAAACTTACCACCCCTACGAATAAAGGTCAAATGGATTTGTTTGCAACCGCAGGTTCAGGATCTGTTTCAAATACAACCGAAAATTTTTCATCCAAAAGCAACTTGTACAATACCGATCACGCCTATCAGTGTGTAGATTCTGAACTGGCACTAAAACTGTTCCTAGAAAAACTGACTACCCAAAGTAGTGTTTGTTTTGATACCGAAACTACAAGTTTAAATGCACTAAAAGCCGAATTGGTTGGAATCGCTTTCAGTTGGGGAAATAACAAAGGATACTACCTTCCCTTTCCCGAAGATCAAAATGCTGCCCATGAACTGATTGAAAAAATTCGCCCTTTCTTTGAAAATGCAACTATTGAAAAAATTGGTCATAATCTCAAATACGCCCTCAAAGTTTTATCCAATTACGATCTTGAAGTAAAAGGTCCTCTTTATGATACATTAATTGCCCATTACATCATCAATCCAGATCGTCGTCATGCACTGGATATTCTGGCGTCAAATTACCTAAACTACGAACCACAACCCATTTCAAAATTGATTGGTAAAAAAGGTAAAAACCAAGGTTCTATGCGTGACATTCCCCTGAAAGATCAAACACAATATGCCGTTGAAGATGCCGATATTACTTGGCAATTAAAACAACATTTTGAAAAGGAACTGACCGCCGCAAATAACCAAGAGCTGTTTAGGGCTGTTGAACTGCCGCTTGTTCCCGTTCTTACTTATATGGAGAAAGAAGGGATCAACCTTAACGTTCCTTTTTTAAATGAATTCGCAATTGAACTTAAACAGGATAGTTCCCGTCTTCAATCCAAAATTTTTGAACAGGCCGGTGAGGAGTTCAATTTGGCATCGCCCAAACAATTGGGTCCCATTTTATTTAATAAACTCAAATTGATTGACAAACCCAAAAAAACCAAAACAGGACAATATTCAACAGCAGAGGATGTCTTATCTTATCTTGCTAAGGATCATGAAATAGTAGCTGATATTCTCAATTGGCGATCTACTCAAAAACTTTTAAGTACTTATGTAAATGCCCTACCCGAAGAAGTTCATCCCAAAACGGGACGGATTCATACGGTTTATAACCAAGCTGTTGCAGCAACGGGTCGTTTGAGTAGTAATGCTCCCAATTTGCAAAATATTCCCATAAGAACAGAACGAGGACAGCAAATACGAAAAGCATTTATTCCCCGAAATTCCAATCATGTACTGCTTGCTGCAGATTACTCTCAAATAGAGTTGCGAATTATTGCCGCACTAAGCAAAGACCCTTCTATGGTTTCTGCTTTTCAGAACAATGAAGATATTCATGCAACTACAGCTGCCAAAGTATTTAATGTTCCTCTGGAAAAGGTTACTCGCTCACAAAGGAGTAATGCAAAAACTGTCAATTTTGGTATTATTTATGGCGTATCTGCTTTTGGTTTAAGTCAGCAAACCGATTTAAGTCGTTCAGAGTCCAAAGAGTTGATCAATACCTATTATGAGAACTATCCTCAACTTAAAGCATACATGAGTTCTCAGGTAGATTTTGCTCGAGAAAATGGGTATGTTTCAACAGTTTTGGGACGCAGACGTTACCTTAAAGACATTCTTTCTCAAAATGCAATTGTACGTGGTGGTGCAGAGCGAAATGCTGTCAACGCCCCTATTCAAGGAAGTGCTGCCGATATTATTAAACTAGCGATGATCAAAATTCATAATCGAATGAAAAATGGAGATTGGGAAGCAAAAATGCTCTTACAAGTACATGATGAATTGGTGTTTGATGTTCCAAAAAATGAAATTCACTCACTCAGTACAATGGTAAAAGAAGAAATGGAAAATGCTTTTAAATTAGAAGTGCCTTTGGTGGTTGATATTGGGGTAGGAAATAATTGGCTGGAAGCACATTGATTTTATGAGGATTGATTGATGTCTGATACAATTCGCAGAACGCGGATCACTAGAAATGACTTTATACAACAAAAAACAACTCAAGCGGATCATACAAATAATAATTGTTTAAAATTTAAATGTAGCCCCTAACAGGAAATTAGTTCCCGCTTGAGGATAATACCCCACACCTTCAATTGTAACAACCTCACCAGGTGTAGAAGAGTCGTCATCATAGAAGTAGAAAAAACCGTTAGAACTATATTTTTTATCAAAAATATTGTTGATCAACAACGAAAATTGTACTTCTTTGATCCATGAATCGGGAATCCAAACATAACTGATGTTGGTGTCATTTGTAAAATAGGACTCTAGTTTGGAAAGCGCTGCATCAATATTTCCCATGTACTGCTCGCCAACGTATTTAGTCAATAGTGCAATTCGAAATACAGTACTCGGACTGTACACCAAATTACTTGCTGCAATCACACTAGGAGCATAGGAGATATTTGTCTTGCCTAAGTTTTGTTGTATGCCATTTTTTCTAAAATAAAAGTTTTTGTTTTTATTGGTACTCAAAGCCATGTTGGATTGCCACACCCACTGATCACTTAATTGAATAGCGGCATCAACCTCTAGTCCAAAGCGGTAACTATCCCCACTGTTGGTTCTAATGGGTTCACCAACTGCATCAAGTGCCCCCGTAAGTACAAGTTGATTTTTGTAATCCATGTAATAAAGGTTTGCGGATAGTTGGATTTTTTGCTTCTTGAATCGCCATCCCGCTTCAAAATCATGAAGGGTTTCAGATTTTGGGGTTCCGTTTTCGTAATCCGAACGATTAGGTTCTCGTTGCGCTTTTGCATAAGAAAAATAGTATCGTGAAGCTTCAGAAGCTTTGTAAGTAATTCCAGCTTTAGGGTTGAAAAAAGAGAGTTGATCGTCAAAATCTATTTCACTTGGCCCTTTTACTGTTCCTTTAGAATTATAAATTACCGAACGGTATTGCAAGTCTACATAAAGCGTCCAAGCGTTGTTGAATTGATGGGTTACTTTTGAATAAAAATTGAAATCATTTTTATCAGCAGTGCTTTCATAAAAGCGATGATTAGGAGCTGCATTACTTGTGTACTGTGTCCATACTAAATTTCCAAAATGACTACCCTCATATCTGCTAAAAGAGCCACCAAATACGGCACTGGTAAGGGTCTTGTCATAATTCAAAGAAAAAGTGGCTACATAGAAATCGTTGTCTAACCATTTTCGACTTATGTTTTCAGAGGAATTGATTGTTTCTCCTCCAATAGTAATTGGATTGATCTGAAGGTAATCGAAATTCAATTCATCTTCAAAGGTTATGTTTTGAATTTTCCATCTATCATTGTACTCCTCGTAATAACCCTCCCCGTGTGTAAAATTTAAGCCAATATTTGAAGACCAAAAGGAGTTATATTGTTGTATCCAGTGAATTTGAAAATGGTCTTGTTTGTAATTGTCAAATTGATTGTCATAAAATCCAATTAAATTTCCCAAATCATCATAAATCTCTCCAGCAGGGTTGTAGCGTCTGTTTGAGGCAAGAGTTGCTGGATCTAATCCAACCCAAGAGTGGTAAGTGATTTCATGCCCTCCAAAACTGAGTGCTTTAACCAAGGTGTTTTCGTCTTGAAATAAACCCTGAAAAAAATATGATTTTAAATCGGACGTAGCTCGGTCCACATAACCGTCAGATTTTATGGTAGCTACTCTCCCAGAAAACTCAAAATGATTGTTCAATAGACCTGTTGAAAATTTGAGGGTGTTTTTGAGTGTTCCAAAACTACCTGCACTGCTTGCAATTTTTGCAAAAGCATCTGCTGATGGTGCGCTTGTAGTCAAGTTGAGACTTGCGCCAAATGCTCCCGCTCCATTGGTTGATGTTCCTACACCTCTTTGAAGTTGAATGCTTTCAACCGAAGAAACAAAATCAGGTAAGTTTACCCAATAAGTCCCTTGAGATTCTGAATCGTTGTAGGGAATTCCATTGATGGTAACATTTACCCGAGAAGCATCACTTCCACGTACACGAATCCCCGTGTAACCGATTCCAGCTCCAGCATCACTAGTGGTTACTACTGCTGGTAAAAAATTGAGTAGGATTGGTAAATCTTGACCTAGGTTTCGTTCTTTTAAAGCTTCTGCTTGAACTTCTGAGAAAGTTAATGGTTGATTTTCATTTATTCTTAATCCTGCTAAACTTACTTCTTCAAGGCTTATTAGCGAATTGGTTAAAGAATCTGATACTTGTTTTTTTTGTTGAGCAAAAAGAAAAACACTTCCAATTACCCAAGCAGATAGCACATGACATTTTTTCATTCGAAAAATAAATTTTACGAATAACAAAGGGCAACTATTCTTGGTACATTAATTAAAAAAACTACTTCCCTTAGCAGCATTACCTGCTCAGGTTCATAGGGTATGATCTCAGCTCGTTATTTTGAGCACCCCTTTGAGAAAGTACAAATTTAACTCTTTTTTTGTTCTAAACAATCATTTATTGTTTTTAACGAACGAAATGTTGACTGTGGAATTTTTACAAAAATTGAATTCCAATACGCCATACTTCCATTCCAAAGACCCGGATATTCAAATATTTTGATTGTCCTGCCTTTGTGAACCTTTTTAGAAATAATGTAGCGATCATCGTCTTTAAACTTTTCTAAATCCCAAGGCTTTTGATCGAAATTTTTGAGACCACAAACCATATTAACAGGGTTAAAAAAAGAACTGTCTTTAAGGGTGTATGGTTTGTCTTCGAGTTCACTGGATTCAACAATTTGTAAATACCGTTGTTCATCTTTTTCAACCCAAAAAGGAGCACCCCCATGTTTCCCAGAATTGAGAATCATTCCGCAAACCCGAAGCGGTCTGTTTAAAAATTCCATAAGGAATATTTTTTTTTCTTCAAGTGTTGAAGAGCTTAAGCGTTGATTCAGATCAATGTGGAAACTTTCTTTGATGAATGATAAAGTATTTTCAACTGCGTTTGGTCCATTTTCTTTGAGGTAGTTTAAAAGCGATTCAATCTTATTTAAATTTTTTAGGTAAAGACCTCCTAAGGTTTTTTGAGAGTTTACACAGCTGTTATCATCAGGCCAAACACTATCTACTGTTTTAATAAAAACTAAGTCGGATTGAATTCGTTTTATGTTTTCTAAAAGGGCACCATGACCAGCTTTTCTGAAAACTATTTGATTTTTTTTGTCCCTCAAAATAGTATTATTTTCGTTCAGAGAAACACTATCTGTATTTGTGTTTTGAAAAGAATAATCGATTTGTAGACGCTTTTGGTCTCGCATAGAAAGTTGCTTACAAAACTCTTTTTCTAAAGCAATAAATTCTAAGAGCTGATCTGGATCAATTGCAAAATGTATCTTAACATTTGAAGTATTCGAAAAAAGGGAAAGTGCTTCTAAAATTTGAAATTCATATGCTGTTTTATTTAATTCTTTAGATGAATTGAATATTGGTAAAAGTGCTTTTGCCTTTCCCTCCATTCCCAAATTTTGATCTTCAAGTAGAGTTTGAACAAAATGAAAAAAAAATTGCCCTCGATTCTTAAAGGGTCCCTTCTTTTTATCTATGTAGTTTTTTATGCCTAAATAAAACGGGTATTCTTCTAAATGCTCAACAAAAAACTGCAACTCTTTTTTATGCCCATCAGCAAAATAGTTTTCGATTGAAACTTTCAATGGATCAAAAGAGTCGATGAATTCTCTAAGAAATAAAAACATCCTTGAAGCTAATCCTGAGGCGGGAACAAATTTTAAAGGACTGATAGTAGATCCATGTTGATCAAAATATGCTTGAAACAGGGTTTGTTCTTCGGAGCTAAATTCTTGGATACCCTCTCCCAAAGCTGCTGGTTTAACTATGGAAAAGTCACTTTTTTCAGCTCTTAATTTGAGCAACTGTTCTTGAATCAACAGCGTGTTTTTATTAATAGAATTTAAGGCCTTAAAGTCTTTCTGAGTCAGCATTCAACAAAAATATACTATCTATTGCTGTCTGGGCTGATTTAATTCTATTTTCTCTGCTCCCTTTAATATGTTTGTACTCTAAATTTCTTTTAATCAGATTTTTATGAAAATATTTAAACATTTTTTTTCGATCATTAGGGCGGTCTCTTAAGTCATCTTTTTCCCACGGAACATCAATTCCAGTAAGCAGGTAAAGATCGTAATAAACTTGCTCTGCTGCTTGCTTAATCAAGGGGTCGCAATACCCATCAAAATGAGTTTCAGACCAAATCTGAGTTACCAGAATATTCGTGTCACAAAACAATATTTTGTTGGCTTTGGTGATCTGTTGATTCTCTAATTCCATCTGACCTTTTGCTATCAAGGGTAGCTCATCTAAGGAACAAAATTCTTTTTTTTGATCCCACTTGTTTTGCAAATACGATCGAGCAAATTCTGGAACCCACTCAGTTTTGTAATGAGCTGCAAGATCTTGACACAAGGTTGTTTTTCCAGTGCTCTCAGAACCATAAACCACTACACGAAATATTTTAGATGGTTTTTGATGAATCAATACTGATATCTATTAAAAATTAGGAATATAGTTACTGCGGTCACTTTTTACTATTTTCAAATTCACTACACCAGATTCTATGTTTCCAAAACTATCTTCTATTGAATTAACTAGAAAATTCATTAAAGATAAATAGGGTCCATAAATCTGGGTGCTGAGAGGATTCTCCAAAACTTTAAACTCTGATGCTCGTAAAACTTTTATGAACTCCTTGATGGAAGTTTCGTACTCATTTTGTAGCGGTAATAAAGTTATTTCAACTGAAATATTCATCTTTTATGAATTTAAAATAGCCATACACAACTGACCATTATTTATTGATTGAAAATGTAAAGTAAATGAATATTCTTTTTCCAAATGGGTCAAAGTTGCAAAACCTTTTTTGTCGATCATGGAAAAAGAATGTACTTCTATTTGTGTTGAAAAATGTATTCCAGCCATTCCAAAAGCTTTGTAAACAGCTTCTTTTGCCGTCCAAAGCCGGGTTAAAGAAAAGATTTGATTTTCATTGTGCAATGCAAACATTTCTTTTTTGTGGACAAACTTGGGTGCGATCTTGACAATTTTTCCTCGGTGAGTTTCTAGGTCTATTCCAACTTGCTTTTGAGAGACTATAGCAGCTGCATAATTTTGGGTGTGGGATAATGAACAGTGTTTTTGAGTATCTAAATATGGTGCTCCGCTTTCTTTGAAATGAAGATTATTTATTGAAACTCCCAGGGAGCTTAAACTGGCTCTAGTGGCTAAAAACTCGAGTCTATGATTTGGAGTTTTCCTGTTTTCTAATTTTTGCATCTCTGATGGGGGTAAATCCAAAAGATGAATTAATTCCTGTTCTGTCTCTTCGATTTTCCAAAGAATTAATTTGGTGTTTGAATCTAATTGAATCTCTTGGAAAACTGGCATTTTTTAATTCTTTGAAAATCCTTACTTTTGCAAGGAAATTATACTAAGATAAAAATAAAAACTATGACTGAAAAAATCGCACATCTAGCTTACAAGGTAAAAGATATTTCGCTTGCCGATTGGGGAAGAAAGGAAATTGAACTCGCAGAAGCTGAAATGCCAGGGCTTATGGCCTTGCGAAAGCAATATGGCGAATCCAACCCTTTGGCTGGTGCTCGAATTGCTGGGTGTTTGCACATGACGATTCAAACTGCTGTTTTAATCGAAACTCTTGTTGCTCTTGGAGCTGACGTGACTTGGAGTTCTTGTAACATTTTCTCTACACAAGATCATGCTGCTGCTGCAATCGCTGCTGCAGGAATACCAGTTTATGCATGGAAAGGAATGGACGAAGAGGAGTTTGACTGGTGTATTGAGCAAACCCTATTTTTTGGTGAAGATCGAAAGCCTTTGAATATGATTTTAGATGATGGAGGTGATTTAACCAACCTTGTATTAGATCATTACCCAAAGCTAGTTAAAGAAATAAAAGGATTATCTGAAGAAACGACGACTGGAGTTCATCGTTTGTATGAACGAATGAAAAATGGAACCCTCCCTTTACCTGCAATCAATGTTAATGATTCGGTTACTAAATCAAAATTTGACAATAAATACGGATGTAAAGAAAGTGCTGTTGATGCTATTCGAAGAGCAACCGATGTAATGTTAGCAGGGAAAAGAGTAATTGTTGCTGGTTATGGTGATGTAGGTAAGGGTACTGCTGCTTCTTTTAGAGGTGCTGGATCTATCGTTACCGTAACAGAAATCGATCCTATTTGTGCGCTTCAGGCTGCAATGGATGGTTTTGAAGTTAAAAAAATCAGTTCTATTGTTGAGAATGCTGACATCATAATTACAACAACAGGAAACAAAAACATTATTCGAGCAGAACACTTCTTGAATATGAAAGACAAAGCAATTGTTTGTAACATTGGACATTTTGATAATGAAATTGACATGTCCTGGTTGAACGATACTTATGGAGCTTCCAAAGTTGAAATCAAACCTCAGGTGGATAAATACACGCTTGAAAATGAAAAAGAACTTATTGTTTTGGCAGAAGGTCGTCTGGTAAACTTAGGCTGTGCAACTGGTCACCCAAGTTTTGTGATGAGTAATTCGTTTACCAATCAAACCTTAGCGCAATTGGAACTTTGGAATAATTCGGAAAAATATGATAAAAAAGTATACATGCTTCCCAAACATTTGGATGAAAAGGTTGCAGCGCTTCATCTGAGTCACCTAGGGGTTGAATTGGAAGAACTTTCACAAGAGCAAGCAGAATATATTGGCGTAACCGTGGAAGGGCCGTTCAAACCGGAATACTATCGCTATTAAGATGTTTTTACAAAAAAAGAAAAGCCGAGCACATAGGGGGCTCGGCTTTTCTTTTTTTGTTATCATGTATCCAAAAACTAATTTTTTATGAGATCCTTATTACCGTTATTTTTATTTTTTTTAGCTGTTCTTCCTCAAAGTAGTTTTGCCCAATCTCAACTCAATGTTCAAAAAATGGTGCCCTTTGAAAACTTTTTAAAAGAAGAAATTAAAAATTTGAATATCGGTGGAGCAGAAGTGTTAATTTATAAAAACAAAGAAGTTGCATGGCACAAAGCATTGGGATATGTGAATTTAACAACCAAAGAGCCTCTCAATAAAAATAGCATCTATTACATTCAATCCATGACCAAACCCATCATCAGTGTTGCAATAATGCAACTTGTAGAAAAAGGATTGGTTGATCTTGAAGATAGAGCTCAAAAGTATGTTCCTGAGCTTGCGAACTTGAGAGTAAACATTGATTCGAGTATGGGTGTTGAGGGTCCTACCGAAGACCGTGAAAGCGATATTACAATTAAACAACTGCTTACCCACACTGCTGGCTTTTCTCATGGTTTGGAAACAACACAATTTGATCTGGAACTGTTTAAGCTGATGTATAATGATTTGTTTAATCCTAGAGAATATACAAAAATCGAAGAACGTATTGATCAACTTTTGAAAGCCCCATTAATAGGGCAACCAGGAAAGCAATGGGAATACAGTGCTTCTCCTGATCTTTTAGCATTAATTCTTCAGCGAGTATCTGGTCAGAGCGTAAATACGTATTTAAAGGAATTTATTTTTGAGCCCTTAGGTATGACCGAAACAGGGTATAATGTGTCTCCTTCTAATGCAAATAGAGTTATGTTGGTTTACCTAAAAAATGAGGCACAGGAATTGATCCCCAGCCCATACCAAGTTCCGACTCAAGGAAATACTGTTTATGGAGGAACCCACGGATTATTTTCTTCAATGGAAGATTATTTACGCTTTTGTAAAATGGTTTTAAATAACGGTAGTTTGAATCGAAAATCGATTCTAAAACCAGAAACCATTGCTTTGATGGAACAAAACCATGTTGGTTCTATGCTGGGAGGTGCAAGAGGTTTTGGACTTGGATTTGGAGTTTTGGTTGATACCGATAAAGACCCTAGTCCGGGCAGTAGTGGACAAATTTATTGGGGAGGTTTTTTCAAAACACACTTTTTTATCGATCCTGCAGAAGATTTGATTGCTATTTTTATGACACAAAAATTTCCAAGTAATGAAGAATATGTGATTGCTATGAATCGCTATGTTTACTCTGCATTGGAATAAAGGTGGTTTTTGTCAAAAAAATCAGGCTATTGCGAGGTTTTTTTATGAATAGTCGTTTGATCTCTACGATTCAAAAGGAATAACAGACACGTATGATCTGTTGTTTCTCTTTTTAGTAAAATGTACTAATCCATCTACTTTTGCATGAAGGGTATGGTCTTTTCCTAGATAAACGTTTTCACCAGGATTGTGAGCCGTACCTCTTTGACGTATGATGATGTTTCCAGCTCTAGCTGCTTGTCCACCGAAGATTTTTACTCCGAGTCGTTTCGATTCTGATTCTCTACCATTCTTCGAACTACCTACTCCTTTCTTGTGAGCCATACTGTTTCTTTTTAGTGATAAATTATGCCTTCAATGCGGCAATTAAATCTGCTTTTTTCATGGCAGAAATTCCCTTTATTCCTTTTGCTTTGGCAAGGCTTTTTAACTCTGTTACTGTTTTTCCCATAAGATCTTGTGCTTTGGGAGCTGCAGCCTTCATAGCTGGTGCCTTTTTTGCTGAACCCTCAGGAACAGCTGCTTTTTTAGCATCTTCTTTTGAAGAAATATTTTCAATTAAAATTTCTGTTAAGGCTTGACGGTGTCCATTTTTAACACGATACCCTTTTCTACGTTTTTTCTTGAAAACGATTACTTTGTCACCTTTAAGGTGTTTTACTACTTTCGCTTCTACTGAAGCTCCAGTAATAGCCGGGGCGCCAAGAGTTACTTGTGTACCATTGTCCAAAAGGTAAACTTTATCGAAAGAAACTGAGCTTCCTTCCTCACCTTGTAAACGATGTACATAAACTTTTTGATCTTTTGCAACTTTGAATTGCTGCCCTGCTATCTCTACGATTGCATACATTTTATTTATTTTAAGACTGCAAATTTACAGTTTTATTGTAGACTACCAAACCCTCCGATGTATTTTATGCAATATTGGTATTTCAAAAGAATGTTTGTTTTGTTAAAAAATTAGATAGCCATATTAATCCTTATCTTTGAATTATATATTTAAAGTAATGCGTAGGGTTGTTGTCTTATTTTTGGTGAATGTTTTTTTGTTTTCTTGCAGCAAGGAATTTGTTCCTCTATTAGAATCAGATGATCAAACAACTACGTCTTCTATCATAGGTCCATCAAACGATCCCAATCATAAATCAGGTTCTCTACAAGCTAGTTTTCTTTCTACAAATAGTGTTTTTACAGTTGCGAGTAGTACACTTTCAAGCGTAGCTTTTCCTATTACCTTCATCTCTACCTCCGAAAATAACGACAGTCTTGTTTGGATTTTTGAGGGAAGTACAGCAAGTCCTACAACTCTTAGAGGGAACATTTCCTCACCTAGCGCGGTAGCTACCAGGGTTTATTATCGAGATTTTGGTCGCTTTGATGTGGTTCATGCAGTAGCCAACAAAACTAATATTGATATCATTACTAAAAAAGATTATGTTACCTATGAGTTTCTAGACAACTTAACCATTGATTCTAGTAATGACGACAGTTGGGAAGTTACCTCAGCAGAATCCATTGGATGGATTGCTCCTAATGCTGACTATTTTTACGAAGGCTGTAAAGATGCTCTAATCTCTTTTCATACCCTAAGGGATCAAATTACAGGAAATATTCTTCCAAACAATAATGTAAACCATGTTCTGAGTAAGAGTTTTAGATCCTTTGGGACAAAACCCAAAAATCTAGTTTTTGAATACAAAATGGAGTTCATTGCCCTACCCACTGTTATTGACTCCAATATGAAGGTTTTGTTATCTTACAACCCTATTATTGATCTTGGTTCAGGAGTTGCAAGTTCAACTCAATCGGCATCTTATGAACTTTGGAGTGATTCGAGTTATGATGTTACCAATTTTAGACAGGTTGTGATACCTTTACCCAATCTTACGGATTTTGATTTAATTTTTACCAAATACCCTTCGGTTCTGGATATAGAAAATAATCAAATACATCCTTTTACTGTTTGTATTAGAGGTATACGAATCGTTACTGCTGAATAAAACAAACCTTAGCCATCCAATTTTTCATAGATTGAATTCATCGACTTAAATTCAGGTACAATGTTTTTCATTTGCTGTACCAAAATTTCATTTGATCTCCCTTCCTCTGCTTCTTTGATCAGTTGATCAATTTTAAACAATTTTTCTTTTGGAAAACTTTCTTTTTGAGCGATGTAAATCAGTTCATTGTGCGATGGTTTCAAGTTTTCATTATCTGTTAGTAATTCCTCGTACAACTTTTCCCCTGGCCTTAAACCCGAGTATTCTATTTGAATATCTTGATTTTCGATCAAGCCCGAAAGTCGAATCATACTAATTGCAAGGTCCTTTATTTTTACAGATTCTCCCATGTCAAAAACATAAATTTCGCCACCAGTTCCTGTTGCACCTGCTTCAAGTACAAGTTGACAAGCTTCGGTTATGGTCATAAAAAAACGCGTAATTTCTGGGTGAGTAACCATTACTGGTCCTCCCCTTGCAATTTGCTTTTTGAATATGGGTACTACAGACCCATTAGATCCTAATACGTTTCCAAAACGTGTAGTTATCAACTGTGTTTGTCTGGTTTCGGCTTTATTGGCAACATAAATTTCGGCAATTCGTTTTGACGCTCCCATTACGTTTGAGGGGTTTACTGCCTTATCGGTTGAAACCAATACAAAATGTGAAACTTTGTGTTCAATAGCAACATCAACTACATTCTTTGTGCCTAAAATATTATTGAGGATTGCGGAAGCTGGTGTTGTTTCTGTCATGTAAACATGTTTGTATGCAGCTGCATGAAAAACTATATCAATTGCATGGGTCTTGAAACATTGATCTACTGATGCACGATTTACTACCGAACGCAATAGAAACTCAAAATTGGTGCTTGAGTTTTTATTGAATAGTTGATTTTTTATGTCAAACAAAGGAGTTTCCGCTTGATCCAATAAGATTATTTTGTGGGGTTTGAACTTCAGTAATTGATATACAATTTCGCTTCCAATAGATCCTGCAGCTCCGGTTACCAAAATCGTTTTGTCCTGATACTGCAGTACGTTTTTCTGAAGGTCAATGTCAATGGCATCTCTGCGAAGAAGGTCTTCAATGATAATGGGTTTTAAATTTCCTTCTATTCCTTTACCTTTAGCCCATTGATCAATTGCAGGAACTGTAAAAATTTTGATTCCTTGCAGTTTAAAAAACTCAAAGACTTCATTTTTTCTTTTTTGGGATATTTTATCCGTGGTAATGATTACTTGATCGATGCTGCGCTGTTCAATAATTATTTTTAATTTTTCGTCCATTGCAAAAACCGAAATCCCCTCAATACTTCTACCTACTTTAACTTTATCATCATCAATAAAAGCGATTACATTTACCGAGTTGCTATCGTCTAGAGCTCGCTTAGCCTTTAGACCGTTGTTGCCTGCTCCAAATAAAATTGTAGCTGTTAGCTTTTGTTCTTTAGAAACTTTTGCATAAAGAAGCTTTATAATAAGCCTGTAAAGAGACAACAGGGATAAACTAAAGTAAAAGAGAAGCAATAAGTAGTTGTAGTGAGACCTGGTATTTGCTTTAACATACAATGCATAAAGAACCATTGTCAGAGCTAAACCCATTGTAATTTTCCCTATGTCAATAAAGGTTGTGAATCTTAGCATCATTCGATATCCTCTGGCTAGGGTCAGACAAACTAGGGCCAAAACAATAAAAGTGATTTTATCCGATAGGGAACGAATAACAATATTAGAACCGTTGAGAAACAATAAAATTTCTACAGCCAGTAACAAACAAATCCCATCCAATACATAGGAGTATTTTTTTGAATAATGGTACTTGAATATTTTTTCAAACATAAACTTTGAATTTACTTACTCAAAAAAGAATGAATGGATTTTTTAATTCTTTCTTTTTCGTCGGAAGTTAAATTACTACCCGAAGGTAAGCATAATCCCTTTTGAAAAAGTTGTTCTGAGACTTTTCCACCAAAATACAGAGCATCTTTGTAAAGTGGTTGCATGTGCATGGGTTTCCATAATGGACGGCTTTCTATGTTATTTCTTTCCAAATGTTTTCTAAAAGGTTCTGGAGACAAATTGGGGTTTTTGGGCTGATCAATTAATATACAGCTTAACCATCGGTTTGAATAAAATCCTTGGGGTTCCTTTAAAAATTCTACACCTTCCACTCCACCAAATATCTTTTTGTAAAAGTCATGATTTTCTCTTCTAGCTTTCACACGATCCTTTAATACTTGAAGCTGTCCTACTCCAATGGCTGCTGAAATATTGGACATTCGATAGTTGTATCCCAGGATTGAATGCTCGTAATGAGGTGCTGTATCTTTGGCTTGTGTTGCAAGAAATCTGGCTTGAGTAATCGCATTTTCATCATTCGACAAAAGTGCTCCGCCTCCAGATGTTGTAATAATTTTGTTTCCATTGAAACTCAATATTCCAAATTTCCCAAAAGATCCACAGGCTTTGCCATCAATAGTTGAACCTAAAGCTTCGGCTGCATCCTCTATGATTGGAATTTCGTAGCGGTCTGCTATCGCCGTTATTTCTTTCATCTTAGCAGGCACTCCATAAAGGTGAACAACAATTATCGCCTTGGGGGTTTTTCCTTTATTTAAATGGTACTTGATTGCTGTTTCTAATGCCTCTGGACACATGTTCCAAGTTTCTTTTTCAGAGTCTATAAAAACTGGAACGGCATTTTGATAGGTAACGGGGTTAGAAGACCCTATAAAAGTAAAAGACTGGCACAAAACAACATCATCTGGACCAACTTCTAATATGCGAAGTGCTAAGTGAATTGCTGCAGTACCGGAATTAACTACTGCTGCATGTTTTACTTGTGTGTATTCGGATAAATTTTTTTCGAATTGGTTAATGAAAGGCCCAACGGGTGCAACCCAATTTGTTGCAAAGGCTTCTTGAATATTTTTAATTTCTTCTGTTCCCATATGGGGGGAGGACAGCAATATTTTTTCTTCCTGCATTACTTTACAATTATTTTCCCTGGATTACCTAAGACTGTTGCTCCATCTGGAATATCTTGATTTATTATCGCTCCAGCTCCAATAATTACATTGGAACCGATTGAAATTTGTGGAATAATCACAGCTGCTGCTCCAACTAAAGTTCCAAAACCTATTTTAACTCCTCCACAAACGGTTGTATTCGGTGCTAGGTGAACGAAGTCGCCGATTACACAATCGTGATCAATACTACTTGAGGTATTGACGATACAATGCTTGCCTATTTTTGTGTTTCTTTGAATTACTGCATTGTGCATTACTACCGAACCAACATCAATCGAACTCAATCGGTCTATTACTGAAGTTGAATGCACGAGATTTCCGAAGCTGTGATCTATTGTTTTAGCTATTTTTTTTCTGAGTTGATTATCCCCAATTGCAATAATTGCTGTTGCATCTTTGAACAAGTCGGAAGAGTAGCTTCCAAAATTTTTAATTCCGTCCAATGATTTTATTTTTTCATTGTGATCAAAAACACCTTCAACTTTTAGAATATTATTATTTTCAGCAATACTGATTAGGACTCGAGCATGACCTCCACTACCAATAAATATAAGTTTAGTTGCTTCCATCAAAGCGATCCATTGTTATTTGATTAGAAGCATTTACTTCTTGAGTATAAAAAATTTTGTTTAAGGTCATAAAAAGTATTTTAATATCCAATTTAAAGCTCTGATGCTCTAAATACCATTTGTCGTATTCAAGTTTTTGTTGCCAACTAATCGCATTTCTACCATTTACTTGAGCCCAACCCGTAATTCCAGGTTTAACTAGGTGACGTTTTTGTTGCTCTGTGTTGTATAAAGGTAGGTATTCTGGCAATAATGGACGCGGTCCTACAAAACTCATTTCACCTTTGAGAATGTTCCATAGTTGCGGCAACTCATCTAAAGAAAGCTTTCTGATGATTTTTCCTATTGCAGTTAGCCTTTGATTATCGGGTAATAAGTTACCTTGATCATTTCGGGTATCTCGCATGGTTTTGAATTTGTAGATGGTAAAAAGTTTGCCGTTTTTACCCGGACGGATTTGTTTAAAAAAAGGGGTACCGATGTTTTGTATGGATAAAAAAATAGCTAAAAGAATTAGTGTAGGCAATATGAAACAAAGGGTTATCAAAGCGAATAAAAAGTCAATTGTTGGTTTTATGAAAATTTTATACATTTTTTCCCAAAGTTTTATATTCTTTCAATAGTAACTCCCAGAAAACTTCTCGTTCAAACTTTGACTTAATGAAATTACGAGTCTCGGAATTCGAAGCCTTCAAATGATTGGGGTTTTCTAGTAACAACTCCATTTGTTGCTTTAAAATTAGGCTATTTTTTACAGGAATAATTAAACCGTTATCTCCTTGCCTAATAAGTTCGTTACAACCGTTAATGTCAGAAACTATGCAGGGAACTCCCATTGCGTTTGCCTGAAGTATCACGTTGGGAAATCCTTCCCGATAGCTGGGAAAAGTAAATACATCTGCGATTGCCAAATATGGACGAATATCTTTTTGAAAACCTACCTCAATGATTCGCTCATTAAATTCGATGTTATGCAGTGTTTCAGGAAGGAGTGGATCTAAATCCGCTTCGGTATGCCCTACAATTAGAAGCTTTAGATTGGAGTGTTTTTTTGAAATCTGAACAAAAGCATCAATCAATTCATTAATCCCTTTGTTTCTAACCAATCGACCCGCAAAACAGAAAACAAAATCTTTTGGTCCTATGCTTAATTTATTCTTTAGCTCAACTTGTTGAGCTGAGGAAACCTGTTTTGGGTCGAAGTATGAAGTATCAATACCATTTGAAGAACCACTCCCAATTACTTTTAATTTTTGTGGAGAACAGAATTTATTTTGAAGTATAATCTCTTGCATTCCTTTTGAGTTAGGATATACTTTTGTTGCACACATGTAGGTTAACTTTTCAACCCAGTTCAATAATATTCTTTTAAAACCAGTAGCTTCCATTAAAGGTAAGCCTGCTACCGTGTGCATACGAACGGGTACTCTTGCAATGAAGGCAGCGAGCATCCCAATAATTCCTGCTTTAGGAGTATGACTGTGAACATAGTGAGGCTTTTCCTGACGTAAAAAACGGACCAATTGAACCAAACACTTTAAATCTTGAAAAGGGGTAATTTTCCGTGTAAGAGGGAGGAAGAACACTGGGGCTCCTTGATTGATTCCTATTTGTTTTAATTCTTTTTTTTGAGAAGAAACAAGAGTTACTTCAAAATACTGGCTAAAAAAACGGGCTTGATTCTCCAATAATTTTTCAAGTGATAAAGGAACTGTTGTTATCCGTATTAGCTTTTGCATATTTTAAAGTTAGTTCATAATCTTAATTAAAAAGAAAATGTAAATACTCTTTTACGGTTTCTTTGAAGTTCAATTTCATTTGTTGATGTTGCGCAGCTTTTTTTCTTTGATCAAAAGTTGGGGGCTGATTTTCTATTTCTTGGAGTTTATCTAGAAACTTTTTTTTACTTGAAACGGAATATCCTAAACTGTATCGATCTAAAATATATTTAGAATCTCCTGCTTCAAATCCAATAATGGGGAGCCCAGAAACAGCTGCTTCTACCAAAACGTTTGGATAGCCTTCGCTGAAGGAAGTAAATAATAGTACGGATGCTTTTTGATATAATTCTTCAATATTACTAACATTTCCTTGTAACTGGACTTTATTCTTAATTACATCGGGTATCTGGTTTTTATTCCAACCTTCACCAGCAATGATTAATTTACTTGTATTGTTTTTTTTAAAATATTTTAAAGCAATATCAATAAGTCGATCTGGACCTTTTGCAAGATTGTGGCGTCCAACATAAAGTAAAAAAGAGTTTTCGAAATATTGATTTTCGATGGTTGTAGGCTTTATTTTTTTAGCCAATCGGTTTTGGATAACCGTTCTTTTCTTTTTTGAAAAAAAGTACTGTTCGTGAACCTTTTGTGAACGATACGAACAATACATAATCTTTGGAGCAACCAAATGAGAATAAAGTCCAAATCCAAATAAAGCTAATTTTTGATACAGCTGGTTCCATCTGAAACTAGAATGTCTAATATTCCAAGTAATTGGATGTTTAGTTCTTAGACGTTTCTTTAGCTTATGAGCAAAAAATATTGAAGGGTACATCCATGCCAAAATTGGACTTTTGGTTTGTTCAATTATCAGTGCTTCTATGCTCTTGGAGTTTCTTTTCCAATCTAAGATTCTGCAATATTTTTTAATGGATTCATAATGAAAATCGGATGTTGATCCCTTGAGTGTAATTACAGTTTGTTCAATATTATTTTTTGAAAACTCTTCAATTATCGCAGAAAGTACTGTTTCGGCACCTCCATTTTGTAAAGTTGGGATAATATGTATGATTTTTTTCAAAACAACTAGAGGTAAAGAAAATCTGTGTCTTTATAAAAACCTTTAACGTCAAAAACAACCCCATCTTCTTTTATTAATTCCTTGGGATTAACCTCTCTGAAGCAATCGTGGGATACTGCTAATATGACTACGTCGTAATGACTCTTTGACAGGACCGATAATTTTTGAAAACCGTATTCTTTTATGAATGTTTCAGAATCTGCTTCGGGGTCAAAAATATGAGTCTTGAAACCAAATTCTTTGAGTTCTTGGAATACATCAAATACCTTGGAATTTCTTAGATCAGGACAGTTTTCTTTAAAGGTTGCTCCCAAAATCAAAGCGGGAGCATCTTTAATGTTCTTATTTTGGCTTAATAAATGTTTTACAATTTGGTTAACAATAAAAGTTGGCATGTGGTCATTGATTCTTCGACCTGCTAAAATCATTTCTGGTGTGTAGCCCAATTCTTGGGATTTGTATGCCAAATAGTAGGGGTCTACTCCAATGCAGTGTCCCCCCACAAGTCCTGGGAAAAAGTTTAAAAAATTCCATTTCGTTCCAGCTGCTTTGAGGACCTCGTTGGTGTCGATTCCCATTTTACTGAAAATAATAGATAATTCATTTACGAAAGCTATGTTGATGTCGCGTTGAGTATTTTCAATTACCTTGGCTGCTTCGGCTGTTTTGATTGTTGGTGCCTCATAAATTCCAGCTTCAATGATAGAACCATAAAGTTCGGATAAGAAACGGAGTGTCTCTGGAGTGGAGCCCGAGACTACTTTGGTGATTTTTGTTATGGTATGTTTTTTATCTCCCGGATTGATTCGTTCTGGGCTGTATCCGACAAAAAAATCATAATTGTATTTTAATCCCGATTTTTCTTCTAAAATAGGCACACATACTTCTTCGGTTACACCCGGATAGACCGTTGATTCATAAACAACTGTATCGCCTTTTTTAAGAATAGAGGCTACCGATTCACTTGCTTTTATTACTGGAGTAAGGTCAGGGCTTTTACTAGAAGTTACTGGAGTAGGAACTGTAACGATAAATATATTACAGTTTGCTATGTCTTCTAAAGAGGTTGTAAGGGTTAGAGAAGTTCCTATAACTTCTTTCAATTGCTCTGTACTTAGTTCATTTGTATAGTCAAGTCCAGAATTGAGTTCGGAAATACGTTTTGTGTAGATGTCAAATCCAACAACTTTATATTCATTTGCAAAGGCTGCTGCTAGTGGAAGCCCAACATAGCCTAGTCCAATTAATGCAATTTTAGGGTTATTCATTGTTTCAAGTTGTTGTAGTACCAAGTTAAGGATTCTTTTAGACCTTTTGAGAAATTATGAGTTGGTTTATAATTTAATAAATTCTTGGCCTTTTTAATACTGGCTTGAGAATGTGGAATATCGCCTGCTCTATTGGGCCCTTTTATGATTTCAATCTGTCTAATCCTGGGGTCAAATTCTGAGAGACCTTCCCTAATAAACTCGGCTATTTCTCCAATGCTAATCCGATCACCAACTGCAGTATTGTAAACCTGATTGATCGCCTCTAGATTGGATGTGGACATCGCTAATTCGTTCATTTGAATTACATTATCAATGTATGTAAAATCTCTTGAAAAAGTTCCATCTCCATTGATTACTGGACTATCCCCTTTTAAAAATAGTCCGACAAATTTTGGGATTACTGCAGCGTATGCACCATTGGGATCTTGTTTCCTTCCAAAAACGTTAAAATAACGCAATCCAATAGTTTCTAATCCGTAGGTATTGGAATAGATTTCTGCGTATAGTTCGTTAACGTACTTGGTTATGGCATAGGGTGATAAAGGTTTTCCTATATTTTCTTCTACTTTAGGTAAGGCTTTTGAGTCGCCATAGGTTGATGAAGAGGCTGCATAAACAAAACGTTTTATCTGATTTTGTTTGGAAGCTTCGAGCATATTCAAAAAACCATTAACATTTACCTCATTGGAAGTAATTGGATCTTTTAGGGAACGAGGAACCGATCCAAGAGCTGCTTGATGTAAAACATAATCTGCGTTTTGAGTTACTTTTAAACAGGTTTCTAGGCTTCTAATATCTCCTTCCATGAAAGAAAAATTAGGATGCTTATTTAAATCATTTAAATTGTAAGCATGTCCCGTTGCAAAGTTGTCTAAACCAATAACAATATGTCCTTTTTTTAGCATATACTCGCAAAGATTGGCACCTATAAATCCTGCTGCTCCAGTAATTAGAATTTTCATTTTAGTAAATTATTTTTTAATAAAAACATATTCAACACAACCCAGTCTTCCTCCACAGGTTTTTAATTTTCTCAAATGATAGCCTTTGCTTATAAAATAATGTATTACATCTTCGGGTTTGGCAACTTCAAAAGGATACCCTCCCATCCAATCAAGAACGTCGTGATGAGGGGACATTCCACGTCGATTTTTATATTCTTTCCAACGTTTGAATGGTTTGAATTTTAAAAAATCAATTATGAAAAAAGGAACCCAAAAAATCATGTATCCCATTAAAATTATGAAAGGTCTTAGGAATGGAACTTTTATATATGTTTTTTTTATGCTAAGCCATATTCTGGATATTCTTCTTTGATCGTTGTAAATTGCGATAAATAATAATCCTTGAGGTTTTACATTGTGGTCTACATTTTCAAAAGCTTTGTACATATGACCTGTATGATGTAGTACTCCCCAAGAATAAACGACGTCAAAAAGTCCAAGTTTACTTGTGAATTTTTTGTCTAAGGCAGATCCTTGACTAATTTGCCAGTCTTTATCTTTTTCAAAATATCTCCTTTTTAATTCTTTGGTACATTCAACAGAATCTATGTCATAGTCATATGAATAAACTTTTGCTCCCGATTTTTTTGCCACAAGTGAAGATAAACCACTTCCACTTCCTACATCTAAAAAGGATTTCTCTTTAAGATTTTGAACATCTAGCATAGATAAAAGACTTGATGATGAATTATTTATTCTCTCGTCATTTAAATTTTTTAAAAACTGTTTCCAGTTATTTCCAAATTTAAATCTTTCTTTAGTATCGAGTGATTGGTTCATTTTCTTTAATTTTATTTTATTCTTTCACAAATAATTTAAGTTTGAAAGTATTAAATATTTATAAACTTACTTTATTCTTTTTTATCCAAGTTGATAAAACAAATGCCCTCCAAATATAGAGAGAATAATCACCTTTATTTTCAAGATGAAGTTTTAAATATCGATGTAATTTTTTGGTGTCTAAATTTGGTATTTTATCAAAATGATTGCTTGAAAACTCACTTTTAATTTTTTCTTTTAATGATCCTCGTATCCAATCTGCTAACGGAACTGAAAATCCTTTTTTTGGAACGTCAAAAATTGATTTTGGAATGTACTCCTCCAAGATATCCTTTAAAATTCTTTTTCTGATTCCTTTAGAAAAACGAAATGAAACTGGTAAACTCCTTGCAAATTCTATGATTCGATAGTCTAAAAAAGGACTACGAACCTCGACAGAATATGCCATACTCGCTCGATCAACTTTTACATTGCTATCGTTTTCTAACCATAGTTTTAAACCTAAATCAGCAGTTTTTTGCAACTTATTTTTGGACAACAAAATATATTTTAAATATGGTTCTATCCAATCCGCATTGGTTTTAATCATTAAACTTTCAAAACCACTAAAAACACTTATGATAAAATTATCTAAGCTCTTCATTTTGAAAATATTTTTCAAAGAAACGGCTCTTTTTCCAAGCCAGTTGAAGGGTACAAAAAAAGCAATTGCCTTTCTAACAAATAGAGGAAGGAAAAAGAAAAATTCAGCTTTTTTAACCCATGCAAAATGATTATAGCCTAAAAAACTTTCATCTCCACCGTCTCCTGATAGTACAACCGTTGCAATGGGTTTTGTTATTTTATTTAACAATAAAGATGGAATTGCAGAAGAATCGGAAAACGGTTCGTCATAAACTTTAAAAAAATCATCTAAAAGGTTGAGTAATTCTTTTTCAGAGCAAATAGTATTTTTATGTTGAGTGCCAAGAATTTCCGAAAATTTTTGCGCGAGAGAACTTTCGTCATAGTCTTTATTTTGAAATCCAATAGTAAGTGTTTTCAAGGGTGAATCCAAAACCTTACTCGCCAGTGATGAAACTAATGCAGAGTCAATTCCACCCGAGAGGAAACATCCATAAGGAACATCTGCTTGTAATCTAATTTTTACTGCGTCAAGGAGTAATTTGTGAAGTTCATCTTTTGCTTGTTCGTATGGGATTTTTTTTGATTTCACTTGATTTAAATCCCAATAAGTATAAGTTTTGTAGTTTTTTTTATTTAAATCAAAAAAAGCATAAGTCCCCGGAGAAAGTTTTTTTATGTCATTGTAAATACTTCTTGGACTGGGAATATATCCAGTTTGTAAATACGCTCCAATGGCCAAATGATCAAGTTTACCGTTCGTTTCCATTGGAGATAGTTGACTACAAAGCTCTAATTTACCGTCCTCCCAAGAATAATATAAAGGCTTTACCCCTAATCTATCACGAGCTACAAAAATGCTATTTTTTGCTTGATCAAATATTGCAAAAACAAACATTCCGTTTATTTTTTGCAAAACTTTTTCTCCCCATACATGATATCCCTTGATCAAAACTTCTGTATCGCTTGTTGTTGTAAATACGACACCTTCTTTTTGAAGTTCTTTTTTTATATCTAAATAGTTATAAATCTCACCATTGTATACTATTGTTAAATCCTCAAAAAACATAGGCTGATTGGCTCTTTCTTCAAGATCAATGATAGATAATCGATTATGTCCAAATCCAATGTTATGAGCAACTCTTATTCCTTGATTATCAGGTCCTCTATGTTTAATAAGATTAAGCTTCTGCTTAATTCTATTTTCATCTAATTTATTATTAGTCAAATAAATTCCGCACATAACTTATCTCTTAGGGAAGTTTATTAAAAGTTTTTTCAGTTCACCATACTGATTGGAGCGTGAGTATTTTAAACAATTTTCATTATTTCTCAATCTATCAGCATCAATGAATTCACTGAGCTCTTGCAGTGATGATACAATTGAACCTGTGTTTGTTTCTTTGATGACTTTACCAATATCAGAATTGGTGTTGCATGAAACTAAAATTGGTTTTTCTGAACTAAAATATTCATAAATTTTAGCTGTTAAATTTTCATTTCCATTTGAAGTAAGATCTTCTAACAGTAATAAAATATTACTTTTTTCTTTTTCTCTTTTAAGTTCTTTTTGAGACAAAAATCCTAGCCATTTTATTTTAATTTTGTCATGATCTTTTTCACTAAGAAAATCAAGTGGATTATCTTGACTTGCAAAACGAACTGTAATTTTAGTTTTATCATTTTGTTTTGCAAATTCATTTAAAATATGAATTATATATTTTGGATTACGGTTAATTCCAAGTGTTCCAGTATAAATTAAGTTAAGGTTTTTCTTGTTTTTGATAGTTAAATCAGAATTTTTTAAATCAATTGGAAAAGAAAACCCGTTAAAAATTAGTCCGACTTTTCTCCTGTAGAAACTTTTTGCTTTTTTTTGACCAGTAGACGAAACTGTTAAAAATAAATCTGCTTTTTTAGTTAGAAACTTATCCACCTTTTGATCAAAAAAATGGATGAATGGCAACTTTAATTTTTGACCTTGAATGGATATCAAATCTCTAAGATCCAGAACAAAGGGAGCATTAAATTTTTTCTTAGCATAATTACCAACTAAAATATTTGACAGGGGCCCATAAGATGCGACTATGTAATCGTAATTTTTGTGTTGATTTTCGTCTATCCAGTTTTTACACTTTTCAATCCATGAGGAAAAAAATGACTTATCTATTGAGCGAATAAATAAGGAAGGGTGAAGTATGCTGTTTTTTAAGTTTATCTTTTTTTGGAGAGAATATGAAGGCGATCTATTCTGAATATCTCCCAAGTATTTGACGTTGTTATCTTGTATTTTATCGCCTGGCCAATTCGCAGATAAGACATCAAATTCAAGCTGATCGTCTTGTTTTGAAAGTTTATAAAAATCTGACCATCTTTTTGATCCAACAACATTTGCTGGAGAAAAACAATACGTTATCAATAGTACTTTCAAATCGTAGCTTTCTTTAATTCAGAAATAATTAAACTCGTTATGTTATTACCACCATAAAGCTCAAGTGAAAAATCATCATTAAACTTATGAGAAGTTAAAGCATGAATTATTTTATCATAATTCGATCCTACTAAAACATTAAAATTATTATTTACCAATTCTTTCCATTCTGTTTCATCTCTCAAGGTAACGCATGGTTTAGAAAAAAAATAAGCTTCCTTTTGAAGGCCTCCGCTGTCCGTAATAACACCGTCACAATTATTAATCATCCAGATCATTTCAATGTATCCTAGAGGATCAATGATTTCTATGTTGTCTGTATTTATTTTCAGTTCATCCACTCTTTTTTTTGTTCGAGGGTGAATTGGCATAATGATCCGTGATGAGTTTCCCAATTCATTCAATGCCTTGAAAATTGTGAAAAGTTTATTTGAATCATTCGTGTTTTCTGCTCTGTGAATAGTCACAAGTTTAAAGGGTTTGTCAAAAATAATATTTGGTGGAGGGGTTGCAAAAGATCTAAAATATCTAGCTCCCTCTTTCATAATATCTCCAACTTGAACAATTTTACATTGATAATTTAAAAATCCTTCTTTTATTAGATTCTCCTCAGCAGCTATTGTTGGACAAAACAGAAGATCACTTATCCTATCGGTTAAAATACGATTTATTTCCTCTGGCATTTGATTATTAAAACTTCTTAATCCAGATTCAATATGTGCAATTTTGATGTTTAATTTTGTAGCTGCAAGTGCACCAGCTAAAGTTGAATTTGTATCCCCAAAAACAATAACCCAATCAGGTTTTTCTTTTATGAGAATCTTCTCAAGTTTAATAAGCATTTTCCCAGTCATTTCGGCGTGAGTTCCTCCTCCTATGCCCAGTTGGTATTTTGGTTCAGGGATTTTCATTTCTTCGAAAAATACGGAACTCATATTTTCATCATAATGTTGTCCTGTATGAACAATTATCTCCTCAATATCTGAGTCTTTTTGTATTGCCCTACTGAACGTACTTGCCTTTATGAATTGTGGTCTTGCACCTAAGATAGTAACAATTTTCATTTGTTATTTTGCTTTTTAATGGATCCATAATTAGGAATTTTCTTTATTTTTTTTGCTGGATTTCCTGCAATAACTTGATTTTTTAATGGAAATGATTTTGTTACGACAGCACCTGCGCCAACAACAGTATGATCTCCAAGAACAACATCAGGTAAAATGATTGCTCCTCCTCCAATCCAACTATTACTACCTATTTTAATAGGATTAGTTGTTTGGTATTCAGTGAAATTTAATAAATCATGATTTTGTGAAATTATTTTTACACTAGGTCCTATCCATACATTTTCTCCAAAAACAATTCCATTTCTGCCATCTAAATAAACATTCTTTGAAGATGCTCTAAAGTTTTTACCACGTTTTATTTTTCTAGGTTCTAAAACGGATGACGACCAGTGTACCTGCCAATTCACTTTTCTGTTGAATCCCAATAATTTTTGAAAAAAAAAGAGTTTAAAAACAGCACTAAAGCTTGAATTTAAAATATCACCAAAAGGCAAGCTTTTGTAAAAAAGATGAATTATTTTGTAAAGAAAGAGTTTCATTTTGGTTATAGTTTTATTCTTTTTTATTTCTAATTGAAGTTACAATTTCAAGAGAATTTATTGCGTCTTTTAAACAATAACCTTCTCCATTAAGAATACTAGAATAACTTATCGTATGAAGATCTGTAAACCCTTTACTGAATTCAATTTCTTCTTCTCCGATAGTCAAATTTCTGAATGTTGTCACTCCTTTAGCCTTTACTTTTGATGGTAAATTATCTGAATTAATACTCAAATACCAATTTACATTGGCGTTTTTTAATTGTAAAGTCCCTGCATTTGTCTCGTTGGTTTTTTCATCAATAGTAAAGTCTTTCATTGGTCCAAATATCCATTGTAACATGTCGAAAAAATGTATTCCAATATTAGTAGCTATGCCTCCAGATTTTTTCTGGTCTCCTTTCCAAGAGGTGAAATACCAATTACCTCTAGAGGTAATGTATTTTAGATCAATTTGATAAAATTTATTCTTTGCTTGTTTTTCTATTTTTCTCTTCAGGTCAATTATTGATTTGTGATGTCGTAATTGTAAAATCGTATAAACTTTATTTTTAGATTCTTTTTCAAGCTGAATCAAAGCATCTAAATTCCATGGGTTCAATACAATTGGTTTTTCACAAATAACATTTGCTCCAATTCTCAAACCATATCGAATATGTGAATCATGTAGGTAATTGGGAGAACAAATAGAAACAAAATCAATTTTTATTCCACTCCTTTTTATTTTTTCAATATGTCGGTCAAAACGTTCAAACTCTGTGAAAAAATGCGCATTTGGAAAATAACTGTCAATGATTCCTACTCCATCGTATGGATCATACGCTGCAATAAGATTATTCCCTGTTTCTTTTATCGCTTTCATATGTCTTGGAGCTATGTAACCCGAAGCACCTATCAATATAAAGTTTTTCATTTTTTAATGATTAAATTATTTTCTTGTAACAGGTATTTTTCCTGTGTTTCTTTACAAATAGCTGTTTTTGAATCATCAAAAATTAAACGATTCCCATATTCACTGACCCACCCAATTTGTCTAGCGGGATTCCCCACCATTAATGCATAGGGTTGAACATCTTTAGTTACAACAGCGCCTGCTCCAATCATTGAAAATGAACCGATTGTAGTTCCACAAATAATTGTTGCATTGGCTCCAATTGAAGCCCCCTTGCAAACCTTAGTTTGTTGAAACTGATTTTTTCTTACAACTGCTGCTCTTGGATTAATAACATTAGTAAAAACCATTGAGGGACCCAGAAAAACGTCATCTTCACAAAACACACCCGTATAAATTGAAACATTATTTTGAACCTTAACATTATTACCTAAAACCACCTTGGGTGATACTACAATATTTTGTCCCAAATTACAATTCGAACCAATAATAGCTCCACTCATTATGTGGGTAAAATGCCATATTTTGCTGTTTTCACCTATCGTACATCCAGGGTCTATTACAGAGGTTTCGTGTGCGTAAAAATTTTCTTCACTTCCCATAGTTTCTTTCATGATTTAAATCGCGGTTTCTTTGATATAAAATCTCAAATAACTTGCCATGTTCGATAAGTTTTGTTTTGCAAATAATGTTTTTTTATGAATTCCGTTTATCTTGGGAGGAGAGTACAAAAGAAACTCTCCGCTCGTTTTCAATATTTCAACTAAAAAATCTTGTGCTGAAGCTTCTGGGTTTATCTTTAAGTACTCACTTAATAAATTTGAGCCCAACATATGCCATTTTTTTCCTAATAAAAAAGCCTCCATGCATGCAGTCCCAGTTACTGAATAAGTACACACAGCTTTTAAAATAAGTTCTTGACTATTGAATTTTTTATTTATGATTCGAACAAAAGGTTTTTTCTTTAAAAGACTGTAAAAGGAAAAATTTCTTTTCAAATACATTGAAGGATGTTCCTTAACAAGTAACACATGATTTGCTTTTCTATTTAGCATAATTTCATCAATAACTCGCATCTGGTCTATGTAATATGGTGAAGGAGTATTGATTGATGACTCGGGAGAAAAATGCAGTGGGAAGTAATCAAATTTTTCTGGAAGCAATTTCAACGGTCTTAAATAAATTGACTCAAAAATCAAATATAATTGCTTCTGGATCGGCAAAACTATTCGTTCTAAAGTCACCAAAATTTTAACATAAAAAAGTGATAATTGGTTCCATTTTTCTTTTCCAGCTTTTATTGAAATATTTGTAAATAAACGAATTAAAATATTTTTACTTTTAGTGTATGATTCCTGACTTTTATCCTCGAAGTCCAAATAGAGTTCTTCAATTTGTTTTGCATAGTTCACTTTAACAGGATTATTTATGTAATTTTCTATAAATTCATTTGCCCATTCTAAATGTTGATCAGTCGTAGGTATTTTATTTTTAAATCTGGGTAGTATATCCAGGTATGAATCTGAAAAATATGATCTATAAATTTGTCTTGCATGTCCATAACAAATGGTTTGAATGTTTTTGGATTTAGCTAAATAATATAAAAGCATTGAGTCAATTGATTCAATTATTGGAAGAAAAATATAATTAGGTTTTGCCCTTTCTAACCAATTATCCATAATTGAATACATTGTGAAAATTATTTTTTCTTGTTTCTTGCCAGATAGTCTTTTAAAATGTGCTTTATCGCGAATCAAAGTCCCAAAAAGGTTGAAAGAAACCTCCTCTTTAAGTTTATTTATATCTAAAGAATTAATCCTATCATTAAAATCTTCGTAAAGGTAAAATGAGCGCTCAAAAGAATTTACATCTTTACAAATATGATATGAATTATGATTTTGACAGAATGCAAAAAATTCAAAATCCTGCATGTGGGTTGGAAGATGCTTGAGGATCTCAGCATAATTCCCGGACATGTATAAGGCTATTTTTTTTTTCATTTTAACATTACTTTTATTAATAAACTACTTCTACTATGAAACATAATTTGCAAAAAAATCTACTTAATAATATTTTTAAAAATTTAAAACTCAATCGAAGATAAATTGAAAAAGTGATTTCTATTGATTAGAGTGCTTTTTTCAATTTCATTAATCCATAAATCATTTGCATATAAAATAATGGATTTATTATTTCTAAGATTTTGTTCATTATTATTTATAAAATTATTTAAAGTTTTTACTCCAAATGGGTTAAACATAAATAAAAGTTGGGGTTTTTCTTCGAGTCTTTTTTCATTCGCATTAGCCACTTCAAAATTTATTTTTTTACCGATATTATTTTTGATATAATTGGCTTCTCTAATCAATTTTTTATTAAAATCAAATCCACAATAGGATTTTAAATTATATCTAAGTGCAAAGTATATTGTAGAAATGCCAAGCCCACAACCCACATCACATAAATGATAGTTCTCTAATTTTATATTATCGGGAATCAACTCCATTAAACGGTCAATATTTTTCAACCAAACGGTCATATAAGAAGTTGAATCACTATCTATATCTTTATTGTTTACAGCTTCATATTGTTTAATATCTAGATCTAATTTTAACGAATTTAAAAATATTTGATTAAAATTTTCTTCCTCCTCGCGAATTAAACCAGAAATTAAATTATTATGTTTAAATTGATATTGCATAGATATTTATATTAAAATTAATTTATAAAATGTGTCTTATTTAAAGACCCCTGTTTGGAAAAATTCATCATTTTCTTTTTCAATTAAAATTGATTTTTTTAGTTTATTGGTGAATCCAGATTTAAACAAGAAAATCTTATCAACTTTAGTTTTAGGTTTATTAAGATCTCTTCCAAAGCCAATATAAAAATCATGAATGCCTAATGATTTCAATTTAAGAATTGATTCCCAAATAATTATATGGGCCGAAGGCAATTTAGATTGTAATTCCCTTTGTGAAACTGAAATTGAATATTGGGCGGTTTTATTGTTTAAATTAAAAAAAGAATAGCTTGTTAGATTTTTTTCATAATACGCTTCGCATACGATTAGCTTACGGTCGTTAAACATTCTCTCTTGATACTCCCATGTTAAATTGCTTCGTGTAATTCTCCCACTAACTTCATAATGCAACTGTTTATAAAGGTCAATGTTGAAATTCTCTGGAAATTTAATTTCAAATTTATCATGATTTTTTTTTATTAGGTTACGATACGAACTTCTTAAGTTACCCCAAAGTTCGCTCTTACTCTTTGTGATATCTGCCCAAAGTTCAAAAATTGGATTCAGCAAAAAACTCTCTCTTAAGTAAGAATAAAACACATCCGATTTTTCAGAATGGCAATATTCTTTCAAACACATTAATTCTTCTGAATTATTTAAATCTATTAAAACTTGTTTAGATATATTTTTTAAAATATTTAAATTATAAGTTGTTTTGTCAGAAAAAAAAATTTGGCTGAAGTAAGTTTTAGCTTCAGATTTATATATTTTTACTAAGGCTATTTCATCTAAGTGCTTTATATAATAACTCTCGTTTATTGATTTATAATATTCTTGCTCATACCTAATAATGTCATAACTAAATAGTAAATTATCAGTATAGTTTTTACTTAAAAATAAATCCCATTCAGTTTTTTCGAAATCTTTAAAAAAATATTTTTTTATCATTTTTTATATATTATTAAATAAAATCCGCTTAATAGTTAAGGTGATTTCTCCCTGATCTTATAATTTTTAGGCAGTTATCTTTTCCAACATTAAACAATAAATCAATGATTGATAAATGAGAAATAAAATTATCACCAATCTGATTGTATATGGGATGATTGTAATCATTATATACTAAATTGATATTTGAATTTAAAAATGCACCATATTTATTATTTTTCTCTATGTATTCGAAAGAACCCTTGGGAGAAATATAAAACTCTGCATTTAATTCGCTACAAATCTGAACCAAACGATTATCTTTCGTACCCTGTTTAGATTTTAAAGAACTGCTTTTTTTAAACTTGGTTTGAATACCAATTCGCTCGCTTATTTTAGAAATAATGTTTTCATTAAAATCAGATAGCATAAAATTAGACTTACTAATTATAAGATTTTCGATGAAATCTATATTTTCTTTGAAAAAGTCTGATTTGGAATAAAATTGTCTGATTGATTTAATTTGTTTGTTCCTCCATTTAAAATCTTTGCTAATAAGGGTATTATTGTAAAAGCATTCTTTGAATCCATTTATTTTTAATAATGAAACTGTTAAATATAAAAACTCATGATTTGATTTGATTTTATTTCTGACTCCCCATGATTGTTTTTCAATTTGTACATCATCATAAAAAATAAAATTATCGACTTGATCAATTAAATCAAAATAACCGAGCCAAGGGAAAAAAGTTGGTTGTGATATAGCACAAATCATTTATTAATTGATTTTAAAACCTTTTCATTAATAGGGGTGTGTTTTGAAATATCGAATGGTACTATCTCACCAATAAGTTTCTCAAAATACTTAGGATGAATTCCTAAATTAGGCCTCATTACACTTAAGTTTTTTTCTGAAAAAACTTCTCCTTTTTTAATGTTATTAATTGCAAAAATACTTCTTAAATTTTGCCTAGCATCAAAAAGAGTTTTTTCGTCATGAACCTTAAGTTTGATTGCTTTTTCCGTAGCCCTTATGTCTTGTACTAATGATTCAAAAGCTTTAGGAATCAAACTAAAAAATGAATCCGGACTATCAATCTTATTATTTAGTTTGAAATGCTTTTCAATAACTTGAGCTCCTAATGAAGTTGCAATAATAGATGTCAAATTTGATGTTGTATGATCCGATAATCCAACCTTAACTTGATAATTATCTCTAATTTTAGTCATGTTATTTAAATTGGCATCTTCAACCTTAGATGGATATTTTGCAGTACATTGTAAAACGGTAATATCTTTATTTTTATTCTTCCTTGCAGTATCTATAAATAATCTAATGTCATTTTCAAGAGCAGCTCCGGTACTAAAAATAACAGGTTTTTTTAATTTTGTTACTAGTTCAATCAAAGGGATATGGTTAACTTCGGAACTGGCAATTTTGTAAATCGGATTATTTAGATTCTCTAAAAACTTTGCTGATTTCAAATCAAATGGTGATGAAAAACATAACAAATCTTGCTTATAACACTCCTCAAATATAAATTCATGCCATTCCCATGGCAAATGAATTTTTTTATACAATTCAAAGTGATTATATCCTTTCCATATGCCTTTTTTTATAACATATCTTTCATCTTTTGTGTTTAAAGTCATTTGATTTAAATCAAATGTTTGAATTTTAAAGGCATCTGCACCTGAATTTTTTGCGGCTTTTATTGTATCAATAATTACTGCCTTATTATTCATGTGATTTGCGGACAATTCAGCTACTATAAATACTTTTTTATCCATCGATATCTAAATTATTTTTAGAGAGTAGATTATTATTATTTAATAAATCAAGTTCGTAAGTTAATTTTTCAATTTTTTTATCAAATAATATATCAGTACGGGAGTCTACTCTATTAAATCCAACCTTATCATGCAAAAATATTGATCCTTTATTAAAGGAACCAATATTTGCTGTCAATTTATTAATCCCCTTCACAACTGATTTTATCATAATTAACTTATAAGATCTTTTAGCATAACCCTTACCAGTAAAAGATTTATCTCCGATATAAATCCACGATTCAGCAGTTTTTTTTATATCATCTATGTGTTTAAGCCCTATATTCCCAATATGTATACCATCAACATTAATTGTGTATATTTTCTGAGTTATGTCTTTGGTATAAAGATCATACCAAATTATGTGTTGATCCCAAGAAATATCCCTTTCAAAAAGAAAATCTTTTTGAAAGTCCTTATTGTTGACCCAATTGAATGTTTTTAAAAGATTTTCCTCACTAAAATCTTTTAAATCAATACTTTTTTTTTGGTGTAGCATAAACAGTAATTTGTCTTCCTAATTCTAGCTCAGCAAGCTTTTCATAAAATTCATATAGCTTTTCTTTATGTCCGTTTTTAATCAGTCGCTCTTCAAATTTTTTTCTTTTTTCATGACACTTAATACCTGTTCCACTATTTCCAACATATACCTCTCCAAAAAGCAAAAACATTTCCATTGGAAAAGAAGATTCTTTTACTTTAATTTCAAAACCGGTTTTTTCTAATAAATCAACTAAGGATTTGACTGTAAAATAATTTATATGACCTGGAGGATTAATCCACCATTCTTTTAAATCAAGCTCGGTATTTGCAACTTCTTGAAATGTGTTAAATTCATTTGGAACATCTATTACCAAAACTCCTTCTTCTTCAAGTAAATTATGATTAATCTGCTTTAATACGTTGGCAGGATTTCTCAAGTGTTCCAGAACATTAATCAAAAGCACTATGTCTTGTTTTGAATTATTTTCATAGGTTTTATCTCCTTCTATATCACCTACAAAAACATTATCAATCCCTTTCTGCTTAGCATATTTAACTGCCTCACTAGATGGCTCCATACCTGAACAAATTAACCCCTTACTTTTATAAAATATTAGTGCTTGAGCAAAACCAAAACCTATATCATAAACTTTTTTGTTATTAAGATTCCCCAATATAGAATTACAAACATCATAAATTCTATTCCATCGACTGTCAAAAAAATATTTATCTTTTGTTTGTATCTCTAAAGAGGAGTCATTGATCTGTGATTTATTTCGTTCGGTATAAAAGTCCTCTTTATAAAAATTTTCAACCTCTTCTTTGGAGGGTTTTGGATCTACTCTTAAATATCCATACTCTGGATCAGCAATTAGTTGATATTTTTTCATGGTAATTTATATTTATTGATTGAAGTTTCAAAACCTGGTGATCTCCTGGTTAATCTGGTAAACTCGTCAAGAGGCGGTGCCGAATTAAAGCCCAAAAGCGCTTTTTGAGCATCAGTTAGGTTATCATAAATTTCTGGAGGAGTGTTGGCCAAAAGGTCAAATGAAGGCTTAATAAACCATCTGCCATATCCTAGAACAAGTCCCCATCTAGTTTTTGTTGATTTATTTGTTCCTCCTCCATGCCATAGCGATCCGTCAAAAACCAAAGCAGACCCTCTTTTACCTTGAATAATAATTTCGTCGTTATAAGTCTTATTATCTTCTGCATAAGAATTAAACTTATGACTTCCAGGAACAATTCTTGTTGCTCCATTTTCGATAGAAAAATCCTCTAACATCCATAAAACAACAATTATTAATGGGTAACTTCCTCCAGGTAGATTGCTGTCTAAGTGAAGCTGCTGTTTGTTCCCATTAATTTGTGGTGACCTAGCAGAAATATTTAACAAGTTATAAGGTTCTGAGTTTTTATAGGATCCTGATTTGAGTAAAATATCAAGAATTTTTATAATTGTACTATTCTCAAAAAGGTTAAACCATTTTAAATTTTTATTATGGAGGTTATAAACCACTTTTTCCCTTGATTTATCACTTAAAGAAGAAGATGATAAAGAATTTTTATTTGCATAATATTTTGAGAATTTTTCATTGTCTTTTTCAAGTAAGTCTACATACTGATCACATTCCTCTGGACTAATCAAATTCTCAATAATTGAATATCCCTCAGACTTAATTTTATTAACATGATTATCTATATTCATATTTCACTTTTTATTTTGTTAAGACTATTTTTTTTAAAAAATTGATTTTGTGTTCTAATAACTTTTCTTGAGTTTTTCATGACAGAATCGAAGTCAAGACCTTCAAAATTATCCCACAAACCAACATAATTACAGAGGTTTAATTTTTCGAATTTCTTTGCTACTTTTATTTGTCCTTCATTCAAACAGCCAATAACAGAATTCCTGCCTACCTTAAACACTTCATATGAAATATTCCCTGGCGTAATTAAACACAATTCACTTAGAGATATTAAATTAAAAATTTGTTTAGCAGATATGTTGTTAAAAACATCAGAATTTATTGACTTGATTTTTTCTTTGTAAACAATATCTATCATATTAGGTTCATATCCTTTTGAAACCAAAGATTCGTGTATTCTAATGATTATTTTTTTTATGTCATCAGAATTTCCCAGACAAATAAAAACTCTTCCATTGCTAATGACAGGTTTATTATAGAATTCATTTCTAATGATCGCATATTCTGTACCTAAAAAAAATTTAGTTTTTTTCTTCGATTTATAATCATTTTTATTGGCCCATGGCAAATGATTTATTACAATATCTGTTTCGGGGATTTTGTTATGAATGTCTGCGATAAAAAAAGATTTTCTACAATTTCCAATTGCTTTATTTATGTCATCTAAATTTAATGAGTAAAAGTCCATAATAACCGTTGTATTTTTTAAATCAAAATTTAATATTTCATTAGTCTGATTTATAAAATGAATTTTATTTTCAAAAACAAAATCATTTACCAAGTTATTTGTTTTGCTGTGATTCATTAAAATTGGCACAACATCCTTAATAATATTCAAGTTTTTGCATAAGGTATATGATCTATATAAATGACCAAAACCAAAGCTCCCACCGAACTCCGTTATTAAGTAAATTTTAGACATATTTTCTGAAAACTGGTTTAATTACTTCATTTTCATCAATCTCGAAGTGATCTCTTTTAACCATTTCACTGAAAGTATGTAAGCTTTTTTCAAATCCATTTAAGAAGTATTCAATCTCTGAATCTCCATGACTAAAAGAAGGCACTATTGCTCCTTGAAAAAGTATTTTATTAGAAATCATTTCTTTTAAAAAAACTGTTTTCAATTTGAGGCTATGATGACTTTTATAATTGTTAAAAAACCATATTGGTGTCCAAGTTGTATTTGAAACAGTAATTAGTTTTTGTAAGTTATATTTTGCTATGAGAGTTCTGGAAGAATTAATTATACGGTTTCCTTTCTCATTAATTTTCTCAATAACATTGTTTTCTGTGTAGAAATCTATCGTGGATATTAAAGCTCTTAGACTATGTGTTTCTCCTCCATGGGTTGTTGAAGTAAGAAAAACTTTTTCTGCCCCTATGGTCAATATAGATCCTAAGTTCATTATTTCTCTTTTACCAACTAAAGAACTACATGAGAACCCATTCGCAATTCCTTTTCCATAAGTTATAAGGTCTGGCTTTAAGTCATATTTTTTGACTGCTCCTGGAAGTTCAATTTTAAATCCGCTAACCATTTCATCAAGAATAAAAACAATGTTATTTTCATTACATATTTTTATAACTTTTTTTACATACTCAAAAGGTGATAAAGAACAATTACAGTTACCACATGAAAATTTTTGTGGCTCCATTATTATACACGCTAATTGATCTTTTTCCTTTAAAATTAATTCCTTGAACGAGTTAATATCACAACTTTTAAATTTAATCGAAAGGGAATCGTAAACTTTTGGAATACCCTTACTACATTCTTTTGAAGAAATAAACCAGTCATCAAATGAAAAGAAGGGGTGATCTTCAGGAAATGCAATTTTATTTTTGCCAGTATATGCTCTTGCTAATTTTATAGCGGCAGTTGTTGAATTACTCCCATTTTTGCTGAATTTTATCATATAATCTTCATCAAATAACGACAAAAACTTTTCAGCTGCTTCAAGTTCAATATAGGATGGTCTTTGAAAATTAATACCGCTCTCCATCTCTTTCACAACTTTATTTACAATTGGTTTAAATGCGTGCCCTAACGTTACCGACCCAAGTCCCATGCTACAATCTAAATACTTATTACCTTCTATATCCCAAATCCAAGCTCCTTTTCCTTTTTTTATCCCTCTAGGTGCATTATCCGGAAACTGATCATCACCTTTTGAGTATGTGTGAGATCCACCAGGTATAGAATTATGTAACAATTCGCTAAATTTGCTATCCTTCATTGTTTCTTTATGTTTCTAGTTGTTTTTTGATTAGAAAATTCGTCTGGATTTTCAATAATATAATTAGCATATGTTTGCCACGTTTGATTTGTGCCTAGTTTCAAAATCAAATTATATAAACATTCAAAGTCATCAATATAATCCAGTGTCATTCTTATATTTCCATAATTTTTATGAGAGATAATGTCTTCAGAAGAAAACATATCTCGTTGAAAAAAATTTGAATTATCAATAATAAATTTTGTGACATGTTCTCTGTCTTCTTTTTCAAGAGATTTCTGCCATGCCTTTTCAAGTGTTTTAAATCTAAAAACCTCTATATCTTGTCCATCTGGAAAATCATGACTTAAAACATTTGAGGTGTAATCTTTTTTATTGTCAATTGCAGTAGCTATAATTTCATCCATCAAGACAGGATCAAGTAATGGACAATCTGAAGTTACACGAACAATATAATCTGGATTTCGGTCTTTTGCAGCATTATAGAATCGCCCCAAAACATCATCGGTATCTCCCTGATAATACTCTACATGAACTGAGTTGGCAATCTTTATAATTTGCTCCACTCCATCTTCGTATGTTGTAGCCACAACGAGATTATCACCATAACGAGATTTTTTAAGGCGCTCTAAATGAATTTGAAGTAACGATTTTCTTTCAATTTTTTTTAAAATCTTTGAAGGCAAGCGTGTGCTTCCAATTCGTGCTTGTGTTATTATAATTACATTTACCAAAGTGAGGGGTTTAAAAGGTTGTCATTTTGAATAGAAATCGTATTGATTTCATCTGATGTTTCCCTTGAGATTGTTTTGGTCAAAGCACTCAAATTCGTTCTTAATTGACCCAACGAATCTACACCAATCAAAACGTTATCAATAAAATCCATAGATAACGCATAACTAATTGCTAATTCTTCCATTGTTAATGATTCAGACTCTGCAATTTTTTTTAACTTTTCGAGGGGTTCTCTAAGAAGTTCCAAATAAGGTGGTAATTTATTAGTGTCTTTAAAAAAAAGTCCCTGCAAAAAAACAGAACGTGTATCTATTATTTTTCCTTTAGATTTAATATCTGCATATCTTTCTCCTCTCTTCAGCTCATTGTCTAAAAGATTAAAAGGGGTTTGTATTCTATCAATGACGAGATCTGAACTAATCACACCGACTTCTTCATTAGTATAAACAGAGACTCCTAGTTTATTGAAGAATTTCCCTTTATTTTTTTGGCAAAATAATGGGAGTTGAGATTTGAATTTTTCATATAACCCAAAGGAATGCAGCATCAATACTTCTACTTTATCAACTTTCAATTTTTGGAGGCTTTCATGAAGTTGTTTTTCCAGTGAAATCTTTGAAGAATTCACTTTAGTTATGATCTCAAACTTTTTATTAGGATTAGAAACTAAATAATCTCCAATAATTTCTTCTGAATCTCCATAACCAGAAGCAGTGTCTAAAGTCATAATACCTTTGGAATAAGCAAAATCTAAAATAGGATGAACTTCTTGAATGGGTGTTTTCCCACGAGTATTATTGATCCCATAGTTTGAGCCAAACTGTACAGTTCCAAGAATGATGTTAGACATGATTTTGCTTGTAAAATTGGACGATAGTTTCGATTACGTAGTCTTGGTCGTTACTTGAAAGTGAAGGATACATTGGGATACTTATACAACGCTTATAATATTTTTCTGCATGTTTAAAAACTTGCTCGCCATATAGCTCAACATAATAAGGCTGTTTATGAACTGGGATATAATGAATCTGAGCACTAATACCATTTCCTTTTAGATAGTCATAAAGGGCTTTACGTTCGTCCACCTGAATCACAAACAAATGAAAAGCATGGCCCTGATGAAGACTACTTTTGGGAATTATAACGGGAAGGCCTGAAAATGCTTCTATATATTTTTTAGCTATTTCTCTTCTAATTTTCAACCCTTCCTCTGCGCGATCTAATTGAGATATTCCCAGAGCACAAAGTAAGTCGGGCATTCTGTAATTATACCCCAAACTTTGGATTTCATAATACCAACCTCCATCATTTTTAGTTAATTCATTTGGATCCTTTGTGATTCCATGAGAACGCAATAAAAGTAACTTTTCGTAAATATATTGATCATTGGTGGTTATCATTCCTCCTTCTCCACAAGCAATATGTTTAACAGGGTGAAACGAAAAGATAGCCGCATCTGCAAAACTACCTCCTCCACATTTTTGAACTCCATTGTTACTATCTCTAAAAAAGCCTCCTGGCGCATGGCAAGAATCTTCTAATATCCACAAGCCATATTTATCCGCTAATTTTCTGAAAGACTCCATATCAACCGCATAACCCGCGAAATCAACAGGAATTATTCCTTGATAAGTACCTCTTGGAGCTGACTCCAATTTTTCTCTAACTTTGGAAATATCTAAACATAGTGTATCTGGATTAATATCACAAAGTTCAACTTCTCCCCCACAGTAACGAATACAATTTGCAGATGCAGCAAATGTTATGGGTGAAGTAATAACTTTACTTTTTTGATTTACTCCCAGTGCTAATGCTGAAAGATGAAGCGCAGCTGTACCATTTGAAACTGCAACTGCATAATTGGAACCTACATATTGAGCAAATTTTTCCTCAAACTCCTTTACCCTGGGTCCTTGAGTCAAAAAATCCTCTTGCAACACAGAAACAACAGCCTCAATGTCCTGTTCTGATATATGCTGTTTTCCGTAGGGTATTGGTTTCATTAGATCAATTTAAAATTAGGATCAACATTTCTTTTAATTAAAGATCTAAGTGAAGGAACTGATAACCATTCCGTATTGTCTGCAGAATTGTATGAAAAATTATCTTCTACCTTTTGTGCTGAAAAATGAGCAATAAATTCATTCAAATTAAATATTGGATGCTGTGGGAGTATTACAAAATATTTCCCTAAATCATATGAAGTAAAGGAATCTGATTTTGTAAGCATCTCTTCATGAATTTTTTCACCAGGTCGAATTCCAATTATTTTATGCTCGCAATCCGGTGCTATGGCTTCAACGATATCTGTTATTTTGTATGAAGGAATTTTTGGTACAAAAATTTCCCCTCCCCAAGCATTCTCCAATGCATGCAAAACCATATCTACACCTTCGGCTAAAGAGATATTGAAACGAGTCATTTTAGGGTCTGTAATAGGCAATATTCCTGAATTTCTTTTATCCAAGAAAAATGGAATTACAGATCCATTGGATCCCATTACGTTCCCGTAGCGTACTACAGAAAAATTGATGTTCTTTCCCCCGCGGATATTATTTGCTGCAATAAAAAGTTTGTCAGATGTCAGTTTTGAAGCTCCATAAAGATTAATAGGTGCCGCTGCTTTATCTGTTGATAAGGCTACCACTTTTTGAACACTAGTCTCCAAACATGCATTGATTAGGTTATCTGCTCCCAAAACATTTGTTTTAATACACTCCATAGGATTGTATTCTGCAATATGAACGTGCTTCATAGCTGCAGTGTGGATGACGTAGTCGATTCCATTTAAGGCGCGTAAAACCCTTTTAAAATCCCTTATATCTCCTATAAAATAACGTAACATTTTATATTTGGAATCTGGAAATTCTTGAGCCATCTGAAATTGCTTTTGCTCGTCTCTAGAAAAAATAACAACCCTTTTTACGGATGGGTGTTTTTTAAGAATACGACGAACTAACTCTTTCCCTAAAGATCCTGTACCCCCTGTAATTAAAATTGATTTATTTTCTAGCATATTTTATAATTAACGATTGATTTTTTGTCAATGAATATTCACTTGTTTTTTTCAAGGTTTAATTTGCCTTGTTCCAGTTTATAAATCTGTTCACAATTTTTCAGAGTAATCATTCTGTGAGTAACAATAATAATAGTTTTCTTTCCTTTGAGTAGATCTACTGAAGACATAATTTCATGTTCAGTTTCTGTATCCAAGGCGCTAGTAGCTTCATCTAAAACCAAGACTTCAGGTTTTTTGTACAAAGCTCGTGCTATCCCAATTCGCTGTTGTTGTCCTCCTGAAAGTTGAACCCCGCGCTCGCCTGCCTCGGTGTAATAACCGTTTGGTAAAGATTCTATTAAATCTGTCAATTGAGCTTGGTCTAAAACTTTATCTACTAAATCATAGTCTATTTTTTCTTTTTCAATTCCAAAAGCAATGTTCGAAACTATACTATCGTCCGCTAAAAAAACATCTTGAGAAACATATCCTATTGAATTTTGCCACTTCCTTAAATTATTTTTTTGTATTTCGATATTATCTACTAAAACTCCTCCTAAATCTGGTTTTAGTAAACCAACCAGAATATTTATTAAAGTACTCTTACCAGCACCAGAGGACCCTATTATTCCTATAGTTGAACCAACTTTAATATCCAGATTAACATTTTTTAATATTTCATTTTTTGTTTCTTTAAACATGAAACATAGGTTATCAAATGAAATTTTTTCTTTAGGTATTATTTGATTTATTTCGTCAATTAAATAACTTTCCTTCAATGAATTATCGGTTGACATAAACTCTGTGTAGATAAGATCAATACTTGCTTTATAAAATTTAATGTTTTGTAATGAAGAAAGTATTCTGTTGATTGAAGGAAGAATTCTAAAAGTAGCGGCTACAAAAACACCCAGGGTTACAATTACGTTTTCAATATTTCTATTTTGAATAACCATAATGAAAATAAATCCAACTAAAGAAAATACAGATAATAACTCCAAATAATACCTTGGAACTTGCCTTAAAGTCAAATTTTTTGTGCTAATCGAAGCCTTGATCGAGTTGTTTTCTTCTATTTTAGAAAAAAAATAAGATTGTCGACCTGCAAGAATTACTTCCTTAATACCAGAAAATCCCTCCAATACAATTTTAGATATGTTAGAATCAATTTGCTCCCTAACACTGCCCCATTTGCTTATTTTTTTTTTGGTGAAATTATAAAATAATAGAGATACAACTCCAAAGAAAATCAGTACAACTAGAGTTCCAAAAGGTTCAATCAGAAATAGTGTTAAGACAACAGACAAAGCCAAAGTTACCTCCGTAATTAATAGAATCGTAGAAACCAGAAAATTAGTGAAATAAGTAATTTCAACTTGAAAGTTTTTGATTAAATCAGAACTGTTTCGTTTCAAATGAAAAGTGTAAGACTGAAAGAGATAGTTTTTAAATAATCTGTTTGAAAGTTCTGCTGACAATCTGGAAATAAACCTATTTTGATAATGGCTTAAGTAAAGTAAATAGGCTGATTTAATCGTGTAAATAAACAAGAGTGTAATCAATGCTGTACCTACAATTTGATCAGGCTCTATGATATCAAAAAAATAAAAAATATCTTTAATTATTTGGTTTTCAAATAATATTTCGGGATTTAAAACAGCCGTGAGTATTGGCAAAAGAACACCGATCCCCATAATCTCGAAAACCATTCCAATAAGAAGTAAAAAAAATAAAACAAATGCTTTACTTTTTTCTTTTTTTGAAATTAATTTATTGATTTTTTGATGCGCTTTCATCGTATTTAATATGTGTTACATCTTATTTCTTCTTAAGTAATATCTAATTACCTAGTAGATATTGTTTTTTAAATTCTTTCATAATCACAACCATAATTGAGTTCTACGAATAGCTCTAACCAATAACACAAATATTATCTGCTTTCATACAATATAATACTATCTTGATTAGGGTTGTATTTTGTTGCTAAATAAAAACTGACTTTGCGTTCTATTACGCTTTCTATTTTTTCTTCAAGAGCTTGAATGTACTCTGTATTTAATTTACTCCCTATCAACATCACTTCAATATTCCCCGAGTCTAAGCCTTTTGCATAATCACCAACCAAAAGAATTTGATTGACAGGACCCATACGCTCCAAAACTCGTTCTATAATTTCTTCAAGTCCCAAATGTTTATAAACAACTTTTTGAAGGATTTCAAACAAGGGATGATTCGTGTTGGCTTTATAAGCAACCTTATTTTGATCTTTAAATTTTTCTAGATAACCAGCCTCTGAAAGATGATTCAGCTCTTTACGAATGGAATTTGAAGACTCCTTGAATTCTGAAGCTAATCCATTCAAATACCCGCTATTCGCTTGATTAATAAAAAATTTTATCAGCAAGCGAAGGCGGGTTTTGGATGTAATCAGTTTATTAAGCACTATAAATGTATTAATCTAAGTACCAAAAGTACTTAAAATAAATGTATAATGCAACTTAGTTTCTGCAATATTTTTGAAATTCTTGTTGATACATCCGTTTAGGATACGTATTCATTAGCCTTAAGAAAACTTCGCAGGCCTCTGGAGCTTTCCCAATTTTATTCAATGACAGTCCCTTGTATCGAAGTGCTTTTTCTTTTAAAGCTGTTTTACGAGAACTTTGCGTAATATCAAAATAACGAATTGCTTCTTCAAACTGATTGTTTTGATATAGAGCTAGTCCGCTGTTGAGTGCGTAAGTGTATTCGAGTGGATCTAAATCAAAAGCTTGTTTAAACTGTCCAGAAGCAACTTCAAAATTTGAAGCATTGTAAGATTCTGTGCCACTTTTGTATGACTGTTCTGCTTGAACTACACGTTGTTGACCATAGGTAAGTATTCTGTATAGATTGAAGATATCCTTATCTTGTGGATAAAGCTTAAACGCCTCTGAAGCTTTATCCATTACAAAAGGATCTCCCAAAGAAGAAACTTGAGCTAAAGCGCGCAGGTATATTACCCATATTATAGCGGTATTCCCAGCAATAGATCGAACATGTTCAAAAGCTGCATTTATACCTTCTCTTTCTCTTTTAGCGGTCAATGCATTCATATAAACATTGTAATGTGGCATATTATTGGGGAGATTGAAAAAGGCCAATTTTGAATAATGATAAGCACTATCAATCTTTTGTTCTTGAAAAAAGAATTGTGCTCTTAAATTCTCTCCAAAATAAATTTGTGGATTGTCTTTTGAGCCAAGTTTTGCATATTCATGTGCTTTTTCTTTCAGATTATTGAGATAAAAATAACGAGCCTTCATCGCTTTAATAGGCATAGCTGTTTCTGTTAAATTTGGAAAATCGTCCTCTATTTCTTCAAGCTGGCTTATAGATAAATTAAATTTCCCTGAATTGAATTCATATAATAAAATTCCTTGCTGTTTCAGTGACTGAAAAGACAAAAAATGTATCACCAAACCTGGAATAAGCAATAATAAGGATAAACCAAATATAAGTTTAGAAGTATTCTTTTTTATGGATTTAATATCTTTTTTGGAAAATCGATTAAGATAAATAGACAACAAGAGCCCCATGTACAAGGCTAATGAAGATTGCATTAATGGGCGAGCTACTGGAAAATTCAATCCCGCATCTATTCCATATATAATAAAAGGTAAAACCAGCAAAAACAAAGAAAAATCAGTGTTTCCATCTTCTTTGCGCTGTACATAAAGTAGACGGAAAAGATAAAAAGTCAATATCAAAAATAGACTTAGATAAGCGACACCCCCTAAAATACCAACTTCAGCAAATACATGAATAAAATCATTGTGAGCATGGTAGGGCACTGTGTAGCCTTTAACATGTTCTTTACCGTAGGAGATCGAAGCAATTTTCCAATTCCCAAGACCTGAAGCGGTGATGGGGTTATCAGTGACATAGTCGAATGCATCTCCCCAATATTGAAAACGCCCATTTGAAGATTGTTCTGTAAACTCAATATCACCCAATTGACTTCCAATGTTACTCTTTTGTTGAGAATTAGTAAAGGCTATATTAACTAGAATAGCCAACAAGTAGGGAGTAAGGGTTAGACCAATATTTGCTAGGTTTTTTCTTCTGTCATTTTTATTGTTGACTAAAGTAAAAGACAAGAAGATTATAAAAATGAAAAATACTATGGAAGAACTTAAAATTGCTGATCGAGCATAAAGTATGGAAACCGCAAAAGCTGCTAAAAATAACATGATGAATAAAATTGCTTTTACTAGTTTTCTGGAAGCTGTGATTAAAGAATACAATACAAACGGAATTTTAAAAGCAATTGAGGCTGAAGTAATATTCTTATTTCCAGCTACTCCTTTTAAATTCATTGAAACAAAATCAGGAGATTTTAATTCCGTAAAAAAATCACTGTAAAAAGAGGACAATTCAAAGAGCAAAAACCCAAGGAAAATACGATTAATAATTTGTACTTTATTTTCTAGATTATGAAGTAAGAGAAAACAAAAAAACACTGCAAAAAATGTATTTCCTACTCTTGGGATATTAAGCAAGGTTTCGGTAGAATTAATCGCATAAAAATAAGATAATCCCGACCATATAAAATAGAACAGATATACATATATATAACCCGATTTTAACAGCTTAGTTAGACCCTTGTTGACAAATGAATTCGTGTTAAAAAGGAAAAACAAACATGTTAGAATATTTATCGACCCCAAATAAACCCATTGCGGTGCCAAAATATCAATAGCTCCATTGTTACCTAAAGAACCTGTAATGATATAAAGAATAAGTAGGATGTAATTAGGTAAATTTTGATTTAAATTCATTCTATAAATTTTCTCAAAGATAACAAAAAAATAAGCTGTCTATTAACGAACCTTTGTTAATAAGATTGTTCGGTTTTTATAAATTAAAAAATCTGGTTTTTTTGATATTGCTTGTTGATTAAAACAATTCAAATATTTCTAACTATTTACATTGAAACTAGGTTTTACGTACTAACTTAATTCATAATTAAAACTATTCTGTTCGGTATAACTCAGGATCGACAAAATCTTTACTAATGTGAAATCTATCTGTACTTTCAATAAAAAATTCAATTCTTTTCCCGTAAATGTTCGAATTCAGTATTGGGGTTATGGTATCATTTATTGATTTATATCTCTGTATTGATTCCTTATCGTTTTCATATATAAATTGATTTTTTTTCATGTCAATGAAATGATTTGTAGAATTTCCAGCTCCAGGTATTAAAAGTCCTAAAACTATTATAGATAGCAAAAGATTTCTAATTTTATCATCAGGAAAAATAAAATTAGATTGATTAATTAACAGAAATAATATCGATGAATTGATGAAATAATAATTTGGAATTCCAACTCCTCCTCCAAATATAATTATATTTATAATTGATGCTGCGAAATAAATTAATCCCAAAAAAACATACCGCCTTTTTAACAAGTGTTTATGAAAATTTAATAAGTAAATTGGATATAAGAACACCAGAAAAGAATTAAACAAAAACAAACCAAGGGTTGTATTACTATAATTAGAAAATTTTCCTGAAAAGTTATTATCCATTTTGATAGAAAAAATGAGAATAACAGAGGATAATAAAGTTAAAATCAATAAAGTTTTATTGTTCTTATTCTTCTGTTTGTAAATAATCATTATCAATAAAAATGTAGAAATCAATTCAAGAATTAAATTGAAACTGATATCATAATTATATAAGCTGCTTATGGAATAGGTTGGAATATTTTGAAAAAGAAAAGTTGTCCAACCCCCATAAAAAAATCCTCCTAAGAATTTTCCATCAAGAAAAAAACTGGGGTCAATATTTATTGGGGAATGACCACTAAATATCATTGCAAGTATATTTAAAGTTGGAGGAATATATAAAAAGAAATGTGTGGTTTTAAATAGAACCTTGTAATGATTAAAAAAGAACCATAACGAAACTAATGTAGCTGGAAACACATGTCTGGAGAGGGATGAAGAAAAAAAGAGTAAAAATAAAAATGAGTAGGCGTATTTTTTTTCAATGTAAAGAAAAACTGATGCCGTAAAAAATAACAACGAAAAACCTCCATTAGTTAAAAAAAACCATAATACTATGGGTATTGAAAGTAAGAGAGTATAATAATAACTTTTTTTCTCTCTATGTTCTCCTAAAAACTCCTCCAAACTAAAAACCCCCACCACAACGAAAATAATTTTCAATAGCTTAAATAAAAAGATGTTTTTTAATCCAGAAAATAATAAAAATAAAGAAAATGTAGATCCGACAAAAAAATGATATTTTGACCAAACTTTGGGGTAATTATCCCAAATTTTAATTCTTGAAAAATAATTTCCCTCTATTATTTCAAAAGGTATTCCATAAAAATATGGATCATGGCCATCGTAAAAGAAAGTGAAATTTAGATTGTAAATCGTATAAACTAACATCAAAATTCCACACAAAAATAAAAACTTAACAAGTTGAATTTTATGCTTTAAAAAATGAATAAATGAAGGTTTTATTTTAAGCTTGTACAAAAACAATGTAAATGTTAATGCATAATAAAAATACAGGAAAAACTTCCCTAAGTTTAAATTATAGCTTATGGATGTTGATATTGTAAAACCAAAAGTAGAAATGACAATTAAAAATGAGGTGTATGGTTTGTTTTTAATTAATTCCTCATAAGTAAATAATGAAACTAATAAAACGATCAGAATAGAAAAAAAACTCCAAATATGATCTAAAATCAAAAATTCCATAATTTAATTTTATTTAATTCAGTCATTACCAAATTAGGTTTATAATTTAATTCCAATAATTGTTTTTTAATCTTTTGAATATCCTGAGTACGGCCCCATCTACTTGGGCAAACCAAACATGTTTTAAATTTTTTAATTATATCAATATTAGAAGTTTCTAAAGGTAATTTTGTGTTTGTGTCTATCCAAATGAAATCTACTTTATCCTTAAAAAGAAGAACGTTTTCTATTGGTTCCATTTCTGAATAACGAACTGCAATATTTCTTTCTCCTTTTTTTGTCGATTGATATAAGTAAGGAAATTCAACATCCAATAAAAAGTAATTTTTAATGTTCCTTTTCCTGACCTCTTGAAGGACATAATCTTCTATCCCGCTTTCTTTAATATTCAAAACAAGGGTTCCATTTTTATATTCATCGAGGTAATTAATGAAATAATCCCCTTTATCAAAAGGATCATGATTTAAAATTAATTTACTTCCATCTGTTCTAATATCTATCTCACATCCATACTCTTTTGGAACCTTAGCAAGATTCTTTATCGAATTAACCCTATGTATTATGAATTCCATTTAACTTAAATGTTCCTTTAGTTTATTGATGTATTTTAAAGTTCTAATAATCAGTTTGATTTTGCCTTTAAATGTTCCCCCTCCTTTTGCCTCACCATATTCTCTTTTATTAAAACTCACTGGAAATGTTTTCACATTTATTTTTTTAGATATAAAAAAGTAGATTAAAAATAAGTCCAGTGAAAAGTCAATTGGAGGGTTTTTAAAATCATTTAAAAATGATTTATGAAATATTTTAGGTTGAGCGTTGATGTCATACATCCAGGTATTTAAGAGAATTGAAGAATAAATTCCCATTGAAAAGGTGAAAAAAGAGTCGAAAAAATTTCTGTTTTTCCTCTCTCCCTTTACCACGCAACTCTTATTAATTAATTCTTTTTGAAAACGATTAAATCCCAAAAGGACATCTGAAACATCTGTTTGAAGATCTGCATGTGTCCAAGAAACAATTTCTCCTTTGGCGTGTTTTAATCCACATAATATACCATTTCCATATCCAATATTTTCTTCAACTCTAATTGGAATTATATTAAACGGAAGATTTAAATTTATTAACGAATTAAAAGTGTTATCCGTTGAACCGTTGTCAACAAGTAAAATCTCTATGTCATCGTTAATATGTTCTAAACAGTTATCAACTAATTTTTTTAAAGACAGTTCTTCATTGTAGCAAGGTATTATGATTGATAATTTCATTTTTTTTGAAGAACAATTTGTCTTTGTAACGCAAAAATATTTGGAAAATATTTACTCAAAAAATAATCTATAAATTTAAAAGCTTTCAACATAAATATAGGTAAAGGTATATTTGAAGTTTTACTTATTACACCTCCTGAATTAATAAAATTTAAAAATTCACTGTGGGAGCTATAAATTATTTTGAAATAATCTATTTCTTTGTTAAATTTTTTCTTGTCGTCAAATAACAAATTAGGAATTGCGCAATTGGCAGACCACAAATCATCAGGGTCTGTACATATTAAGGAGGTATCAAAAACATTTATTGTAAAATCAAAACCCTCATGTCTCATTATTTTAAGTAATTGTCTCATGACAAATGAACAATTGATTTCTTGTATTATTAGCTTCCCTCCAGGTTTTAAAATTCTATTCATCTCTTTAAAAAAAAGAGAGGGATATGGCACATGGTGAATCATATTACTAGAAACAACAAAGTGAAAAGAATTTTCGTTAAATGTTGTATTTAACGCATCGATCATTTTGTAGTCTAAATATTTATAATCTGTAAAATCCGATATATAGAAATTATTTGAATCAATAAATTCTTTAGACAAACCTGTACCGCATCCAACTTCAATTCCAAAATGATCCTTATCAATAAAATTGTTCATCCATGAAAATCTCTCTTTCAATAAAAATTTTAAATTTTTATTTTTATTCAAAAAATAATGCTTTCTCGCTCTTAAAACATCACCCTCGTGAGACATTCTGTTTTCTCCGTGATTTCTTGGTTTATATTTTTTCATTATAAATTATAAGCTCTTTGGGAGTTCCCCATGAATGATATTCCTCTACTTCTAGAACACCAGATTTTTTGTTTAAATGATTAAATATATTATCTAAATAAAATTCATTATTCACTTTATCTTCTCTTCGAATCATTTCTTTTATTCCCTCAAAGAAATCATTTGAATTTTTAAAGGTAAATGTCCCTGAGACAACATGATCAACAAGTAAGTTTGTACTTATTGGTTTTTTACAAGATACATAATCAATCTCATTTGAATTTAATACCCTCTTAACCCAGCCGTACATTTCTGGGTGCTCCAAAACATTTTTATTGTTTGTGTACGTCCAAATAAAAGAATCAAACTGATTTAGAGTATTTTTATAAATTTCTGGGTTGAATAATAACCCAACATCACAAGCTCCAACATTTAAAGTAGTATTTTTTGGAACTTCTTTTTCAGCCAATAAACAAGTAGAGGCTTGTCCTTTGGTTAAGTAATCGATTTCAATGATTACTAAATTATCAAAATATTGATTCAAAATCAATTTAAAATTTTTAATATCCAATTGATCTTTTCGAACTATGAGTATGTTTTTGGAAGCTTTGGGTAACGATTCTAAAGCCTTTACAACCATTGGTTTCCCGTCTACTTCAATAAGAGGTTTTGGAACTGAGTAACCAGCATCTTTAAAACGTTTACCATCACCAGCGATTGGCATTAAATTTATTACCATAATTAAAATTCAATTTTTTCTATTAGTTCATGATGGTCTCCATCTATTCTATACAAATTTAAATTATTGATTTTTATTTGTCTTGGAAACTTAAATTTATTGTGATATAAATTTTTAATTATTTCTGGTTTTAAATCTAAAGAACCCACTGTTATGTGAGGGATCCAATGATCTCCAATAAAAGGATAGCCATAGTTTTTTTGTGACACAAGTAATTCCCCTCCATAGCTATTAGTGTCAAATGGTTTGTGATATTTGTGAAGAGAGTTTACAACCTCCATTTGGATTAATTTGATTTGATTTGTCAAATCAAATTCAAAACAAAGAGTATTTAAACCTGTCATAATATCATTTTCAAAAATTTTCCATCCTTTTATAAAACTTGAAGTAAAAGAAAGACTTTTTTTAAGCCCTAAAAATTTAGAAACTACAGTTTCAAAATGAGAGGACTCTACATAGAAAACATATAATGATGTATGAACTGGATGATCAATATAACTATGTTTTGTACATCGAGACTTAAAAAAAGATTTCATCGCTTTCACCTCAGACTCTAATTCCTTATCACAACAATAAAAGACACCTAATTTAACCATTTATTAAAGATAACTGAGTTCTTATTTTACTTCTAAATTCTGAGGAAAATTTTGGAGAATAATATGTCTTGAAATTCAAAAATTCATAATCCTCTAAATGATTAATTTGAATTTTATGCATATCCTTCAGGGGCATTTCCAAGAAATATAATAATATCATTCTTAGAACAACTAAATGAGTAACAACTAGTGAATCTTTAGATTGCTGCATTTCTGATTCAATAAATTTTTTAACGCGCTCTAAAACATCTTCTTGACACTCCCCTTCTGGAAATTTTGGATCTAAACCCTTATCCCAAAATGAGGTTATCTTAGAAAATTTATTTGAAAGTTGAATTATAGTCAATCCTTCAGCTTGCCCGTAGTCGATTTCATTTATTAATGCGGTCTCAACAAGAATTTCACAATTATAATACTTGATCGTTTCCCTAGATCTTCTTAATTTACTGTGATAACCAACATTGTATTTATTTTTACTTGTGTAATCATCCATGGAATCAATAGAAGGATTTCTTTTTGAACCCAAAAAAGTTCCATCGTTTAGTTTTGTTTTTTGATGTCTTTTAAAACAAATAACATTGGACGAATGGTCAATGTTTTTTATGAGAATATAAACGGCATTGATGAAGATTTTTACCCTTTCAATTATATTTTGTGGATTATCTTTTCCCGATTTTTTCCATAAAACCAATTCATTGAAAAAAACAATATTTTCCTCAAATTCAGAATCAAAGTTTAAGTAAAATTCAGACAGTTTTTCCTGATTTAAGGATTCGTTTTTTCGAGTAATTATTTTGTATAAATTGTTGATTAAATGATAGGTAATGTGAAAAGAGTATTCAAGTTTATGTCTTATATCTAAGTCAAAGTAATCTTTTACGACTATTGGGTTGCCGTTTAAAAATTCATACTTTCTGTAAGTAATTCTCCCTTTTTCAATGTCGTTTACATAAGATGAAATTCCTCTCCTAGATTCCAATAAATCAGAAAGTTGAATATTAATTACTGGATAAATGTCTTTTAATGATTTCCCACAAAGAGGATTGCTTTGTTCCCAACTATGACAGGTAAAAGGGCTCTCTTCTACATGTTGTACATGACCCTTTACGTCATAAATCATCAAATGAAATACAATGCTTTTTTTTGAATTTAACTTCAATGGGCCAAATGTATCGTTAATGATTAAATCATAATCTTTCAATCCAAGCTCAGAACAGTTAATGTTTTTAAATGATGAAACTAATTCATTAAAAATTTCTTCGGAGAGGATATCTACTATGATGACTAAATCTATGTCACTAATTCCTGATAATCCAATTGAATCATTGAAAGAGCCCACAATGGTCGTGGAGACTGCATATTTTTTATCAATAACAATTTTTGTTATCTGATTTTTTATTAGACTTTTTATATTTCTAAATGGATTCATATTGAGATGAAGTCTGAAGAATCATGATGTTTTTTATGGGATTTTCTGCACTCAAAACATAGCTCCCAGAAACAACATTTTCTGATTTTAATAGTGAAATATTATTATTGTTAACTCCACCATCCACATTCAATGATATTTTATGACGGTACTCGTGCTTATTAAGAGATGATATTAAATCTATTGCCTTCATTTCAAATTTTTGCCCTGAATAGCCAGGACTCTGGATAGCTAAGACTAAAATAGAATCAACAAGTTCATTGTACTCTTCAAAAATTTTAATTTGAGATATGTTTTGAAGGACAATTCCTGTTTGGCAATTATGTTTCTTAATTTTGTTTAATACATCTTTAAGATTTTCCTCTAAATTAAGGTGAACATAAATTCTGTTAACATTTTCGCCGATTTTATCAATCCATTTTATTGGTGTTTTAGACATTACATGAGCCTCAATAAATTTCTTGTTCCAAAAACCTTTTATGACCTCTGTCTTATATGATAATACCTCTTTAGCATTTTTGCTCATTGTTTGATCCACTATGTCAATATGAATAAAATCAGGGTAATTTCCTACGGTATTAAATATTTGATTTATATCTTCAACTCCATTGGCATATATGGCGACTCCAACTTTTTTATAATCTTTGAAAGTAAACTTCGTATGAAGCAGGTATGCGAGCCAAAATAAACTTCCCGATATAATTATTCTTGACAGCTCATAAGAAAAATATATATCAATTTTCTTAATTAATAATATTTGAATAAAATACGAGATAAGCGAAATTATAAAAAAATAAAGAAGAGCCTTATTTCGTTTGGATATTGAGATTTTAAAATTATATCTAATATTTAACCAAAATGATATTAATATTCCGAACACTACGGAAATTAATGAAATCACTAAGTTTATTTGAAACAACCCTTTTAAAAAGCTATAAATTAAAAGCTCCGCGAGAATAGAAAAAAAACCGATTAAAACATATCCTATAAAAAAACGATATTTGTATTTAATAAAAGATAGTTTCATACTCAAAACATGTAAAAATGGATAGTTATAAAGAAATCAAAGGTAAATGTTTAAAAGCTAATCTGGAAATTAAATTTCACAACTTAGCTATTTTTACATTTGGAAATGTAAGTGTTATTGATCGAATGAAAAATGTAATTGCTATTAAACCAAGTGGTATTTCGTATGATCTATTGGATGAAAACGATATTGTTATTTTAGATTTAGATGGAAATGTACTTGAAGGTAAACTTTTACCATCTTCTGACACCAAAACTCATCTTTATTTATACAATAAGTGGAGTCAAATTAATAGTATTTGTCACACTCATTCTTGTTACGCTGTTGGTTGGTCACAGTCTTTAATTTCAGTCCCAATTTATGGAACAACCCATGCTGACCATCTCACTGAAGAAATTCCTTGTACCCAACCAATGGAAGATTATTTGATTGAAGGGGACTATGAACATAACACCGGAGTCCAAATAGTAAATCATTTTTCTGACAACAATTTAGATCCTTCAGAAGTTCAAATGTGTTTAGTTGGATCTCATGGTCCATTTACTTGGGGTGAAAATGAAATTGAAAGTATTTACAATAGTGTTGTTTTAGAAGAAATTTGCAAAATGGCTTTCATAACTAAGAGTATTAATCCTAATATCGGAAATATCAAAAAACCACTGATTGATAAACACTATTATCGAAAACACGGGGAAAACTCATATTATGGGCAAAATTAAAAATCCTAATCTCAAACTTCTTTATAAAATCTAGTTATCACCCCATGAGAATTATTTTTGTTTTAAGCTGTTTGTTTTTTAATCTGTTTTACTCAAACGCTCAAAATAAACTTGAACGCAAACTTTTGAGAATTATCAAAAGTGAATCGTCCTTTAATGGTGCTCAGGTTGGGGTAACACTAATGGACCTTGAGAAAAAAAAAGAACTCGTTGCCATCGATTCTGAAAAAAGAATTCTTCCCGCTTCTTTAGTTAAACTCATAACTGTATATGGCGGAATTCAAAAGTTTGGAGATTCCCTTCCAGCATTACATTATGTAAAAGAAAAAAAACGGTTTTATTTTTGGTCCTCTGGATATCCTTTATTTAATCACCCTACATACAATGACACTATCGTTACTGCTTTTTTAAACCAGCAAAAAGACTCTTTATTTTATGTCAACAGACCCATGGCATCAAAACCTCTAGGTTTAGGCTGGGCTTGGGATGACCAGGCTTATTATTTCTCTGCAAAGAAGTCAAGTTTCCCAGTTTATGGAAATGTTGTTCAGATTATTTCAAATCCAAATTCTGAGAAGCTCCGTTTCAACCCCTCATTTTTTGAAAATACTTTAAAACACACACTTAAAAAAGATCATTATGAATTTAGGACTAATGATCATATTTACAAACTAAATCGACATCAAGCAGACTCAATATACATCCCATTCATTCCCTCAGATTCTCTAGTTATCGAGGTTTTGAGAAATACGCTCAGTTCTCCTGTTTATATTGCAAAAAAAAATGATGTCATTCATTCTAATTTCAAAACCTTAAAAGTCTCAGCTCAAAAAGTTTACAAAGCAATCGTTGAAGACAGTGATAATTTAATTGCAGAATCTTTAATGTTAATGCTTTCTGGAACGATACAATGGGAGCTTGAAACAGATTTGGGAATAGAATTACTACATCAACAGAATAAAATGATGTACGAAAACATTGAACAGGTTGATGGGTCAGGTTTATCTAGAAATAACCTTTTAACCCACAAAGTCCTGATTGAGATCCTCAATAAAATCTATGAATCCGTTAGTAGTCCAAAAATCAAAGACTATTTTCCACAGGCAAATCTGGAAGGAACTTTGTATATGTATGCTCCAAGTTATAATATGTCTTTTGTGTATGCAAAAACAGGAAGTATGAAAAATAATCATTTGTTGGCCGGCTATTTAATATCAAGTAGTGACAAGCACTACACTTTCGTAATATCTGTAAATAATTATAAAGGAGAAATAAAGGCTATTCAAAAAGGTGTTGCTGACTTGTTGTTCGTTTTAAAAAACAAAATAAAACTTAATTAACAGAAAGTGTTAATAAATTTAAGTCATTAATTGGTGTAATTAGTGTTTGTATTTATTACTTTTGAGAAATCTATCGTTATAGCCTTTACTATTTAATAAAGAGTTGTAAATCTTTAAACCTCTACTTAAATAAATAAGTAGAGGTTTTTTTCTAAAAGATTTTAATAATAGATCATTTGATATTCTAAAAATTTAGTCTTCTTCCCCAAAATTGAAGTAATTTATTGAAATAAAATCTTTATTTTTTTTTCAAAACTATTTGAAAGTTCAATTATATCTCTATATTTGCAACTAAATGTTAATCTAAAAAACAAAAGCATTATTAATTTTAATTTAATTTTTATCAAAATGAAAAAAGGTTTATTAACTCTTTTGGCGGCTGCACTAACGATAGTAGGCTGTCAAGACTATGACTCACAGTTCAAAGAACTTACTACATTAGTGACTAACCTTGCTACTGATGTAGCTGGTCTTAAAACTGTGTCTGACGACATTGCTACTCTTAGTCAAACAGTTAACGGTTTGGCAACAGCGCTTGACGTTGCTGCAATCCAAGCAGACATCGATTTAATTGAAGCTGCTCTGGCTGATGTTGCGACTGAAGCAGATTTGGATGCAGTTTCTGATGCACTTGCAACTGTTCAAACTGATGTAAAAGAATTACTTGCAGCAAGTGCTGTAATCAATCAAAGTATTACAATTAGTAATGAAGCAACGCTTCAGTATGCTGAATCTCTTGTAAGTACTGCAACAGACGCTCCTAATGTTATTGTTAACGGAAGCGTTACTGTTGTATCTACTTTTGCGAATTTAGATGCTACGGTAACAGCTAGAATAAACGCAGTTACTGGTAAAATTGCCACAATCTTGGGAGTTGAAGGTGGAGCTGGACTTGCTCTTACTCACAGCGCTTCTTCTGTGATCAATTTTAATAATTTAGCGTTTATTGATAAAACAATGGAAATTAGTGGTGGTGCGTTTGGACATGATACACTGACTACTATTTCAGGAAATGTGACTGAAACACACACTGGAGCAATTGACTACCCTTTACTAGCATCTGCAGGTGTAATTGCTATAGGAACCGATCACACTTCTGTTAGTTTCCCAACAAGTGCTAATATTACTTCAATATCTACTATAGGTTCTGCTACTAATGAATTATGGTTAAAGAAAGCTACATCTGTAGTTACAGGTAAAGCACTTGTAAGTGATTTAACAGCACCCAAAGCCACAGCCATTACAATTGGTACTGGAAAAGCTCAAGCTGGTGATGTAGTAATTGCTACTGCTTTAAATGCTGTGATAAACCTTACATCAACATCAGTAGGTGGAAACTTAGAAGTGAGTGGTGGTGCTTCACAAACTACATTTTTTGGTAGCTCACTAACAACCGTAGGTGGAACAGTAGAAGTTGGAAGCTACGCTGAAGCTCATTTTCCGCTAGTAACTCAGTTTGGTGGTAACACATCTATAGGTGCTGCAGTATTAGATCTTTCTGCTCTTAGCTCAAATGTATCTGGTACATTGGTGTTTGCACGTGCTGTAACTGTTGATACTCAAAAACTAGTTGTCTCAAGTAATGTAACTTATACTTCTGCTACAACTGCTCATTTTGCATCTACAGAACAAGCAAGTATGACCTTGCCAGCTGTATTAACACTTAAAGTGTTTAAACAAAATACTAAAACTGATTTAGATGTATCTGGCTATACGACAATGACAAACTTCACTATCGGTGGTGCTCAAGGTGCAGCCCCTTTCATCAGTACAGTTACTAATACAATTGTCATAGGCGGTGCTGCTTTAACAACTGTAAATATTCTTGATGGAGACTACGACGTAGTTACTATTAATGGTGCAGCTGCATTAACTTCACTTTCAACTGCTGGTGAGATTAGAGACTTCACATTAAATAACTGTGACGCACTAGTTTCAGCAACTATTGGACACGATCACATAAGTGGTAGTGACGCTTCTGACCTTGTTGTAACAAACAACTTAAAGCTTGCATCATTTGCTCCTTCAGCTCTTAAATTTTTAGGGAATATTGATATTTCAACTAACGCTGCACTTGCATCTATAGACTTATCTTCAGCGACTGAAATTCCATTAGCTGGTGATTACACTGTTGCTATAGATGGTAATAAATTGACTGGTACTTATGTTGCTGCAACTGCAGGATCTACGACAACAGTTTCTTCTGAAGCTGAAGTTAAATCAAATGATTTATTCTCAATGATGGCTATGGTTGATTTATCTATTGCTTCAAGAGCAAGTGCCAGTATAGGAAACGTAACATACACATTTGATGTAGACATTGACGATATCGATGCTGCTACTGCTGGAGCACAAGACTTAGATACAAAAATCAATACTCCGGCTATTGCTGGAAGTCTTGCTGCTGTTGGAATTGGAGTTGATACAAATTTCAAAGCTATCGTTAAAGCTGAGTAAGCTCTAATTACAAAACCTTTCTTATCACAATCATGGTAAGTTTAAAACCCTCAAGTTGTCACTTGAGGGTTTTTTTATTAAGTAAATACTTAACTTAGGTATACGGGTGAATAACAAAAGTTTACATGTTGTTATTCTAAACGTTTCCATATTTGAGTTCTCCCCAAGAAAGAAAAACCGATAAAACCACGCACCTTTAATTTTGTGGTGCCGCTTAAAGTTAATGTACAGTCATATTCTTTCCCATTGGCAGGGTCCAAAATGGAACCACCAGTCCAACTATTTCCGTCTTTTATCAACCCTTTTAGAATAAGTAAACCTTCGATGGGCATGTTTTTTTCGGAACCTTTGCAATTAGTGCAAGTCTGACCTTTATCCTCTTCTAATAAAAGCGTATCAATTTTTCCATACAATTTATAGTTTTGAACATAAAGAGTAATGATGGACTTTTCGATCCCTGTTTCATCATCAACAGTTACCCATTTTCCCTCGAAATTAGAAGTTTGAAATAATAAGGGTATAACAAAAGTATAAAGTAAAAAGTGCATAATTTTTACTCTAAATATATTCAAAAAAAGTGAAATAGATTTTTGTAACTTGAAAGGAAAATAAAAAACAAAATTTAAAGTGAAATTCGTAATTATACTCTTATTCGTACTTGGTTTAGTTTGCTTAGCAGAAGTCGCGTATGTGCACTTTATGTTGAGCTTTACAGACACGCCCTATTTAGTTGTTGGTATTGTTCTTTGTAGTTTGGCCATTTATTGGTGGAGTAAAAAATTTAAACACTAAGAACACAGTTAATTAAAAAAATATCATATGTACTTAAATGATAGTGAGGAATGGTTGATTATTCTTATAGCAAGTACCATAGTAGTGGGACTAATCGTAAAAAGTTACCGTGATTATAAAACAATGTCTGCAGAAGCTAACAAGAAAATTGAGCAACAAAAAAAAAATGAGGCCTATGTTCGAAAGCTAAAAAAAGTTATTGATCAAAAAAATGAACTCCTCCAACAAGCAATTAAATTAAAAAAGGACCAACCTAAAAAATCTAAGAAATAACATTTATTTATTTTTAATTGAAAATTATATTTGTACTTACAAATGTTTTGAGTGTAAATCAAAAAATATGAAAACAATTCATCATCCAGCTGCTACAAGAGGGAATCAAAATCATGGTTGGCTAAAAGCGAATCATTCATTTAGTTTTGCTAATTTCTATGATCCTCATAAAATGAACTTTGGAGCATTACGAGTGCTCAACGACGACACCATTGCGGCAGGAATGGGCTTTGAGACACATCCACATAATAATATGGAAATCATTACAATCCCGTTAAAAGGAGATCTAGAACACAAAGACAACATGGGTTATTCCGAAGTAATTAAAGAAGGGGATATTCAAGTTCTGAGTGCTGGAACAGGTATTGAGCACAGTGAATACAACAAGAATACTGATAAACCCATCAACTTGCTTCAATTATGGGTTTTCCCTAAAAAAAAAGGTATTAATCCTCGATACGATCAATTATCTCTCAGGAATTTAAAAAAAGAGGATGAATTTTATCAAATACTATCGCCTAATGCAGATGATCAAGGTGTATGGATACATCAAAATGCATGGTTGCATATGGGTGATTTTACAAATGATAAAGAGCATATTTATCATTTGAAAGATAAGAGTAACGGCGTCTATATTTTTGTGATTGAAGGAGGTGCTTTAGTTGATTCAAAAAAACTTCAAAAAAGAGATGCTCTTGGAGTCTGGAAAACCGAATCTGTAACCATTGAAACAGAAAATAAATCAAAAATCCTTCTCATAGAAGTACCAATGGAATTTTAAATTAAAGAAATGAACAAAGAAAATACACTTGCAGAGCTTATTGAAGTTCTCAATAAAAAAATTGAAAACAACGATGTTAATGATTCTGTACATAAAATAAAATTGATGACCGCTAGGGATGTTATAAAAGACATTATTCGTGGGTAAATTTGTTTAGAAAAGACAAAACATATAGAAAAAAATGAAGAGGCTAAAAAAACTGACTTTATCATTACATTTGCAACGTGAAAAAAATATCATGATAAAGAAATTCATGCTCTTTTTAACAGCAATAAGCTTTTCATGTTCAAGTAGTGGAGACAATCCTTCGCTTATTAACATAGATTTACCTCAAACAGTTGTTCCTGAAGAGAGTTGTGGAGGACGAATAGAAAATGCAAATCCCAACGGAGATAGGACTACTCTTGTCTGGGCAGAAGAATTTGAGGAAGACGGTGCACCTTGTGTAAAAAACTGGAACCATGAAACCATTCCTCCTAATAATGGAAGTTGGTGGAACGAGGAAGTTCAATACTATACCGATCGAAGAGATAACTCTATTGTTGAAGATGGTGTGCTTAAGATAACTGCAAAAAAAGAAAATTATCTTTCCAAAGAATATACCTCAGCCCGAATGACAACACAAAGGCTTTTTGAATTTAGTTATGGGAAGGTAGAAATCAGAGCAAAGCTACCTAAAGGTCAGGGTACATGGCCTGCTCTTTGGTTCTTAGGAGCCAATATTGATACTATAGGTTGGCCCTCTTGTGGTGAAATTGATCTTGTAGAACACGGCGATGGTGAACCAGGTTTGGTTTCATCTACGGTTCACAGAGCAAATACTAATGGAGATAATTATTACCGAAGAGGGGATCAAATCATAGAAAATGAATCTTCTGAATTTCATGTTTATAAAATGATTTGGACCAGTACTTCAATTCAATTTTTTGTGGATGATGTAAAGCATCATGAAGTAAGCTATGACCCTAATACTCCATTCAATAAATACTTTTTTATCATTCTAAATGTTGCAATGGGTGGAAACTTTACAGATAATAATATTGACCCAAATTTTACGTCCTCTGCCTTAGAAATAGATTACATCCGAGTTTATCAATAAATACGATCCTAATTAAAATACTATGTTTAAGAAAATATTTTTCCTCATACTAATCTCTGTAAGTTACATTTCAAATGGACAACAAACTTCAAATGCTACTATTGAAACTAAAGTAGATAACCTGTTAAAGAAGATGACCTTAAAAGAAAAGATCGGTCAAATGAATCAATACAATGGGTTTTGGAACGTAACCGGTCCCGTTCCCAAAGGCGGTGACGCAAAAGCTAAATACGATCACTTAGCACAAGGATATGTGGGTTCGATGTTAAACGTTAGAGGGGTCAAGGAAGTACGTGAGGTACAACAAATAGCCATTGAAAAATCAAGATTAGGGATACCCTTGATTGTAGGTTTCGATTTGATCCACGGATACAAAACAATAAGTCCAATTCCGCTTGCAGAGTCTGCCAGTTGGGATTTAAAAGCAATCAAACACTCAGCTGCTTTAGGCGCAAAAGAAGCTTCTGCTGCAGGGATTAACTGGACCTTTGCTCCAATGGTCGATATCACAAGAGATGCTCGTTGGGGGAGAGTTATGGAGGGAGCAGGAGAAGATCCCTTTTTGGGAAGTCAGATTGCTGTAGCTCGGGTTCAAGGTTTTCAGGGAACCGATTTAGATTCGCCCCATACAGTAGCTGCTTGCGCTAAACACTTTGCTGGCTACGGTTTTTCTGAGGCAGGAAGAGATTATAATACTGTTGACGTAGGGCTTAACACCCTTCACAATGTAATCCTTCCTCCATTCAAAGCCGCAGTAGATGCAGGCATAAAAACGTTTATGAATTCATTCAATGACCTCAACGGTGTTCCTGCAACTGCAGACGCTTATTTGCAAAGAAAAATCCTAAAAGGTGATTGGAATTTTAACGGTTTTGTAGTTTCTGATTGGGGATCTCTCAGAGAAATGATAGATCATGGATATGCCAAAGACAGAAAACACGCAGGTGAATTGGCTCTAAACGGAGGTTCAGATATGGACATGGAATCCTACATCTACTTTAATGAGATTGAAAACCTACTCGCGGAAGGAAAAGTAACTCAAGATCAAATTGATGACGCAGTTCGAAGAATTCTTCGAGTAAAATTTGAATTGGGATTATTTGATGACCCCTACAGATACCTTGACAAAAAGAGAGAAAAAGAAATTACTGGATCCAAAGAAATACTCGATGGAGCATTGGATATGGCAAAAAAGTCGATCGTTTTACTCAAAAACGAAAAGCAAACACTACCCCTAAAAAAAGAGGGACAAAAAATTGCTTTAATTGGACCTTTAGCTGCAGATAAAAATAGCCCACTGGGTAATTGGAGAATCGCTGCAGAGAACAACTCTGCTGTATCGGTCTTGGAGGGATTACAAGCTTTTAAAGGCAATAAAATAACCCATGATCAAGGAGTAAGGCTTGTCAACAAGATTCCTTCTGGATTTCATGAAGAGGTAATCATAAATGAAACAGATAGAACTGGATTTGAAGCTGCAAAAAAAGCTGCTACTGAAGCTGATGTTGTTCTTATGGTTCTAGGAGAATACGGATTTCAGTCAGGTGAGGCAAGAAGTAGAGCAAATCTTGATCTTCCTGGACTTCAACAAGAATTACTGGAAGAAATTTTTGCGGTAAATCAAAACATTGTATTGGTATTGATGAACGGAAGACCTTTGATCTTGAATTGGGCAGAGCAAAATCTCCCAAGCATACTAGAGGTATGGCATTTGGGGACTCAAAGTGGAAATGCAATTGCACAGGTAATTTACGGAGAATACAACCCCAGTGGAAAGCTACCTATGAGTTTTCCCAGAAATGTTGGTCAAATGCCCTTGTATTACAATCACAAAAGTACCGGTAGACCTGGAGCTGATGGTGAAGATCAAGGAAGCGTTTTTTGGTCACATTATATCGATGAAGAAAACACCCCTCTTTATCCGTTTGGGTACGGTCTTAGTTATACCAAATTCAGCTACTCCGATATTGAGTTAAGTACTTCTGAAATTAGCGAAGGAACTTCAATTGAAGCATCAATTATTCTTTCCAATTCAGGAAAAGTTGAAGGTAAAGAAGTTGTTCAATTGTATCTTCAAGATCCATTTGCAAGTGCTGTTCGACCCGTAAGAGAATTGAAGGGATTTGAATTGGTAAACCTTAAAGCAGGTGAATCCAAGAAGATCCGTTTTACCATTACCAAAAAAATGTTAGAATTTTACAGTGCACAAAATATTTGGGAAGCTGAAACTGGAAAATTTAATGTCTTTATCGGTAGTGATTCAAACACAATAAGAAAAGCTGAGTTTATCCTTAAGTAAATACCAATGCTCCAAAAAGCGCTCTTTTTTTTGCTGTTAATTTTCTTTACTATTCTTCAAGCACAAAAAAATAAACGAAAACTCGTCTGGTCTGATGAATTTGATAAACCAACATTAGATCTCAATTACTGGAGTTACAAAACTGGAGATGGATGCCCCGAATTATGTGGTTGGGGAAACAATGAGCGCCAAATTTATACGGACAGTAATCATTTGATAAGAAATGGCAATCTCGTGATTCAAGCACGCTTGGAACACAAGATTTACACCTCAACAAGAATAACTACAAAAGGAAAAATAGAATACCAACACGGTCGTTTTGAAGTTCGTGCAAAGCTCCCTGCTGGACAAGGGGTTTGGCCAGCATTTTGGATGTTGGGTAATACCATATCGGAAGTGGGCTGGCCTCTTTGCGGTGAAATAGATGTTTTGGAATACGTCGGTAAAAAACCTGAAGAAATTTTCACCTCCTTGCACACCCAAGCAAGTCATGGAAATACCATCAATACTAAAATAACCGAGATCTCAAATATTGAAGAAGGGTTTCATACCTATGCAGCAGATTGGACACAATATCAAATTAAGTTTTTTGTTGACGAAAAAAGTGTCTATACCTTCATTCCCAGAGATAAAAGTAAAGAAGAATGGCCCTTTGATCAACCCTTTTATCTTTTGTTGAATTTAGCCATAGGTGGCAATTTTGGGGGACCAGAAGTTGATGACATGATTTTCCCTCAAGAATTCATAATTGATTACGTTCGGATTTATCAATAATAAATACTAGTTGGAAAACATCAACTTTTTCATCAAATTACGAAGCGCCAGAAAAGCAAATACGGTTACCAAAAGTAAAAATAATCCCGCTTTGACTTCTCCATAAATAAAATAACCAGTGCTAAACAAAGCGCCATAAATTCCTACAGAACCTACCAGCATACATAAAATACCTATAGGCACATTCCAAGCTTTCTTATCCGTAATCAAATCTATTCCATCCTCTTTAGCATCAGAAACAACTTTACTCCAACCACGACCACCGGGTTGTATGATTTTATAAAAATTATTTAAAGTTATTTTATCTGAAGGAGAAGTTAATAAGGTTACAACTACCCATGCAAGGGTCGTTAATGCAACCCCTAAAACCAACTGAATGTCATTAGCAATTGGGTCAAAACCTAATTTGACGTGTATGAGTTTAAAATAAAGTGCAAGAATAAAAGAAACAGTCATTGCTGTTATTTCACTGTAAGCATTGATCCGATACCAAAACCAACGCATTATGAACAGCAAACCTGTTCCTGCTCCAATTTGTAACAAAATTTGAAAAGCCTCTAAGGCATTGCTTAGAAGTAAAGCAAAAAGTGCCGAAGCAATCATCAAAATTAAGGTACTCCATCTACCAACACTTACCAATTCTTTTTCTGAAGCCTCTGGCTTAACAAAACGTTTGTAAAAATCATAAACTATATATGATGATCCCCAGTTTAAATGAGATGAAATTGTTGACATAAAAGCAGCAATCAATGAAGCAACAATAAGGCCAATTAATCCCGCAGGTAGGAAAGTCATCATAGCGGGATAGGCTAAATCATCTTTTACAATGCTAGGATCAATATCAGGAAAAGCAAGTTGAATCGCTTCTATATTAGGGAAGACTATCAAACTCGCAAGAGCGATAATAATCCATGGCCATGGACGCAAAGCATAATGAGCAAAATTGAACAATAAAGTTGCCCAAACTGCATTTTTTTCATCCTTAGCCGACAACATTCTCTGAGCAATGTAACCCCCACCACCTGGTTCTGCTCCAGGATACCAAACACTCCACCACTGAATAGCGATAGGAAGAATAAATAACGTTATGAAGACCTCACGCTGTTGGAAGTCGGGAATAAAATCTAATTTTGGAGTCACATTGGGATGTGTCAAAAGGTTTTCCAAACTTCCTATTTGGGGAAGATCTATTATGTAATATGTAGCCCAAAAGGTTGCTCCCATGGCTAAAATAAATTGAAAAAAGTCAGTAATTACAACTCCTTTTAATCCACCTAAAGAACTATACAATACAGTGATTGTAGAAGCAATTACTAGAGTCTCAACAGCAGTAAATCCCAGAAGAACACTTCCTATTTTTATTGCTGCTAAACAAACCGAAGCCATAATCATAATATTAAAGAAGACTCCCAAATATAAAGCTCTGAACCCTCTTAAAAAAGCAGCTCCTTTTCCGCTGTATCGCAATTCATAAAACTCCAAATCGGTTACAACTCCAGATTTTCGCCACAATTTTGCATACACAAAAACGGTTAACATACCAGTTAGTAAAAAAGCCCACCAAACCCAATTACCAGAAACTCCGTTTTTTCTTACGATATCAGTGACTAAATTTGGGGTGTCAGCAGAGAATGTAGTTGCTACCATCGAAATCCCTAAAAGCCACCAAGGCATGTTTCTTCCCGATAAGAAAAATTCAGTGCTACTCGTACCCGCTTTTTTGGACACAACAAGTCCAATAACAAGCGTAAGTGCAAAAAATAAAATAATGATTCCCCAGTCTAAAGTTGAAAGTGTCATAGTTGTCAATTAATTATTCAATGTATGAAAAAAATAGTTGGTTAGTGCAAAAAATTCAGATCCTTCAAGTGGTTTTCAAAATACTCTATGTCTCCTTTAACGGTCAAATCGGGAACATGCTCTTGCAGAGGTATTCCAACAACCGATCCAGGTTTTGCAAGAACCATATTTAAGATGGCTGTTGGGAGTTCTTTTTCATTGCGAATTGGGTTCACAGGACAGTCTTTCAAAAAAGAATAGAAATGACCTCCATTGAAACTATAAAGATTCATACTAATATACAAACATCCTTCTGAATTTATTTGCTTTTTAAAATCATTAAGGTTTGGTTTTTCAATAATTTTCTGAAGCCTAAAATTTGAATCAAAAACAAGGAGAGCAAAACCCGCTATTTTCTTTTTATTAAATTTTAGGAAATTCAAATCATAAGCAATCATACCTCCTCCTCCTTCAACTTCTTTTATCTTTCGAAATGCATTAATAGAATAAAAATTATCACTGTTGCAGACAGAAAAATACTCCTTCTTTAGATTGGGAAACTGTTCTAAAGCTTGGTAAACAGCATCTGCCGTACCCCAGGGTTTTATTCTGGTTGAAGGAGTATGTTGAGTTACATAGTTTATCTGAAGATGATCCAAGCTAGAAAAGTTTTTTATACTCAATCGAAAAGGAGAAGAGTCTTTTCCTGTGATAAGATAAATTGTTTTGTAACCTGCTTGCTGTGCATTTAACAACAAATAATAAAGCAACGGTTTTGAATCCTCTCCGATTTCGATAAGTCCTTTTGACCGGGTGTTTGCTTGATTTATTTTTTTGTCTTCAATTTGATCCGATGAAGAAGCTTTCATGCGTGAAGACATGCCAGCCGCCATTACTAGTAAAGAGGTATTCATCTGAAAATCTTTTTAGTATCACTTCCACAAGATTAAAAAACCACAAAAACATCAAATGCACTATAATTTTTTGGGAGACTCAACAAGAGTCTTTCCTAATGGAGCTTGAGATATAATAGAATTAAACAAACTTATTCTGGTTTATTATTTCCAAGATAAAAAAATAATTGAAAAAAACGAGTGCCTTTAACCAAAGGTTAACTTCACACAAAAAAAATATATACCTTTCTGATAGTAAAAACAAGTCCCATGAAAAAGTTTAATCGCAGATCCTTCTTAAAAACCTAATCCCTGTCGACTGCTGCAATAACCTCAATCTTATTATTAGAAAATTGTGTAAGCCCAAAAACAGCTTCAAATGGAATTTACGTGGGAGCTTTGCAGCATCCAAAATTCGGGATTTAAGGTCTGCTTTCATTCGTGTTGGAGCTCGAGGAGGAGACCATCTTAAGGTTTTAGCATCCCAAAACAACACTGAAGTAGTTGCCATTAGTGACCTCTATGAAGATAATGTAATACATTAGAATAAAATCGCATCCGATATTGGAAAAGGTCAACGGTATCAAAATATTACAACTTATTTTGGAGGTGAAAACATTTGGAAAATCATACTAAAAAGAAATAAAACCCAATGTAGTTTTTGATGCGACAAATTGGGGGAATAATGCACCTATGGTTATCGTAGCCATGAAAAGTGGCGCTCATGCCTTTGTTGAGATACCTATTGCAACTTCATTAGATGCAATGTGGAAAATTGTCCGTCCCCCAGAAGAAACCCAAAAGCACTGCATGATGATGGAAAATGTCAATTATGGAAGATCCGAATTGATGTACCTCAACATTTGCCGTCAAGGAGTAATTGGAGATCTATTACACCTAGAGGCAGCATACATTCATGAATTCGTTTTCATATGGAAGAACAAGAACACAGAACAGGATCTTGGAGAACCCATCATTATGCCAAGGGAAGAGGGAACCTCTACCCTCACCAAGGGCCTGGACCCGTTGCTCAATACATGAATATTACTCGTACAGATGATGATTTTAAAAGCATTATTTCCTATTCTACTACTGCGATGGGTAGAAAATTTTATGCCAAAAAAACTACACCACCAATCATAAATAGAACCAACTGGATTACCAAAATGGAGACCTAAACACCTCAATCATCAAAACCCTTTTGGGAAGAACCATAATGATTCAATGGGACAAAACCAGTCCAAGGCCCATCACGCTTCACAACCTTATTCAGGGAACCAAAGGCATTCTTGCAGGTTTTTCAATCCGAGTAACATTATAAAGAGGATTTGAAGGAGTTGCCAAAAACCATCATAAATGGATTCAAGGAGAATCATTGGAACTCCTCTATGAAAAATATGATCCTCCTCTTTTTAAACGAATCAATCAAAAGACTCAAAATAGCGGTCACGGAGGTATGGACGGGATCATGGTAAACCAAATTGTAGAATGCTTACAGCAAGGTTTACCCCTAAATCAAATGTGACGAAGGTTGTTTTTGGAGTGCAGTAACGCTTCTCTCAGGAACCGCCTTCGCTCTAGAAGGCGCCCCACAACAGTTTCATGATTTTACCCTCAGAAGATGGAAAAAAACTGCGCCTTTAGGCATTGTAAATTAAACTCTAATGAAAACCTAGCCCAAATCTTTTTAAAATTAAAGAGATCAAAGCTGCTTTTAGAAACGTTTCATTGTACACTAATTCATAAAGAGATATGTTTTCGCCAAAGCATCGAGTTATATAAGCTTGGAATTAGTAAAAAAGATTTGAATTTTATCCAATCTTTTAAATAAACACACCCCTGGATCTATTTGACCAATGCATCAAAAGTTGAATTTGCACATCCACTGAATCCATTTTATTTAGCCCAACTAAAAAATAATAAATTTTTGAAAACCTACGGAGTTATTTATGCTGCCTGCTTTTGTTCGGTTGATGAATCAACTTTACAAAAATGTCAATCCCAGAGATCTAATTTTGAAAACCGAAAAAGAATTAAATAAATTTCTCAATGACTATTATTCAAATGACAATTAAATCCCTGTTAAACCTTTTTAAAAAAAGAAGATATTCCTTAGGTTTGAGGGATGAAACTCGATTGCAAATTTTTTAACTTTTTAATCTCACTTTTTTTTAGTGTCTTTACTCTATTAGGTCAGGGTTTTGAGGTTAAGCCCCAAACATTTGAAACCGAAGGAAACATAGAATTTCTTTTATCACCCAAAGAAAACCCAAACTATCTCCCTGATTATTTGAAAAAAGATTTTTTTAAAAACACTCCAGACCCTAACAATAAAAATGAATACTTTGATCGCCCAAAAATTGAAATGGGTGAACAAGAAACATTTATAGATCCGGGTGAATTCTATCTCAACAAGCTACGATCCCCTGAAAAAGAAAAAAATCCAAATGATTTTAAAGTCGATCAATATTTGGGAGATTTTAAAAGCAATGCCCCCTATGTTCAGGTAATCTTTAGAGATCACGAAGCAGCAGATGGAGATCGGGTAAAAATACTATTTAACGATCGAGTAGTTGAAGCCAATGTTCTGCTTCAAGAAAGATTCAAACGGCTAAAGGTTGATTTAATTTCAGGCTTCAACAAAATTGATTTTGTAGCCCTTAATCAAGGTGAATCTGGACCTAATACAGCTGAAATCAGAGTGTATGATAATAAAGGGATGTTGCTTATGGCTAACCAATGGAACCTAGCTACAGGAACTAAAGCAACCTTAATCGTAGCAAAAGAATAGTTGTATATTGTAAATATTAAACTTCAAAAAAAAGTACATTTACAAATTTTAAAATTCTAATTATGAAGACTAAATTTTCCATTCTTGTGCTTACCCTAACTGCGCTATTGGTTGTTGAGTGTAATGATACCGCAGAAAAATCCTCCGGAATTGACATTTCGTTATTGGATCCCACCGTACGTCCTCAAGATAATTTCTACAACTACGTCAACGGAACATGGATGACCAACACAAAGATTCCTGACGATAAAATTCGTTGGGGTAGTGCCTACGAAGTGCGAAAAAAAACAGATGAGGATGTTCTTGCTTTATTAAAAAAAGCTTCAAAAACTAAACTTGATGAAAGTTCCGACGAAGCAAAAGCAGTAATGTTTTTTAAGTTGATAAACGACACTGTAAAAAGAAATACTGAAGGAATTCATCCTCTGAAGCCTTATCTTAAAAAAATTGATGAAATTAGTTCTTTAGAAGGTATTCAAAACTATTTGATCCACACTGAACCTATAGGAGGAGGAGGTGTTTTAGGGTTTTATGTTTCTTCTGACGCTAAAGACAGTAACACAAATGCTCCACACATGTATCCTGGTGCTTTGGGGATCGAAAGAGATTATTACCTCACCGACGATGATGACTCAAAAAAAATAATGGAACAATATGAGGCGCACGTAGCTCGTATGTTTGACTTTTTAGATCTAGAAAAAACAACTGAACTGGCATCAACCGTAGTCGCTATGGAAACACAAATGGCAGCTGCTCGAATGGATAAGGTAGAACGTCGTGATCCAGCAAAACGTTACAATCCAATTTCAATAGAAGGTTTACAGCTTTTAATTCCAGCAATCAACTGGTCTTCTTATTTCAATGGAATTGGAGCAGAGGGTTTAGATCTAGATATAATAATTACCGATCAAGTATATTTCAACTCATTGGATAAATTGTTAAAAAATAACAGTATTCAAGATTGGAAAACATATTTGAAGTGGTCTTTAGTAGATCGATTTGCTAGTAGACTTACAACAGAAATGGATAAAGCCAATTGGGACTTTTATTACAAAATACTAAGAGGTGCTAAAGCTCAAGAGCCATTAGAAAAAATAGCTTTGAGAATAGTAAACGGGAGTTTAGGTCAACCTTTAGGGAAGCTCTATGTTGCAGAAAAATTCCCTCCCCAAGCCAAAGAAAAAATGAAAGAATTGGTAAGCAATTTAATTGAAGCTTACGAAACTCGAATCAATAATTTGGAATGGATGGATGCCTCAACAAAAAGTAAAGCCATCGAAAAACTCAAAAAAACAACAGTTAAAGTTGGATATCCAGATCAATGGGAAAACTATCAAAAATTATCCTTAAAAGATTTTGAAGGGAATGTTACTTATCTAGGGGCAGTGCTCAATATTGCTCGCTTCTCTTTTATGAAAGATCTTGAAGACCTAAAAAAACCCGTAGATAAAACCAAATGGTTTATGTCCCCTCAAACAGTAAATGCATACTACAACCCGACCTACAATGAGATCGTTTTTCCTGCTGCAATTTTACAACCCCCTTTCTTTGATTTTAAAGCAGATGCTGCTATTAATTACGGAGCTATTGGCGGGATTATTGGCCACGAAATCTCTCATGGATTTGACGATAGTGGTGCCGATTTCGATGCAGAAGGTAACTTAGTGAACTGGTGGTCAGATGAAGATTTGACTGAATTCAACAACCTTGGAGAAAAATTAGCAGATCAATACAGCACTTTAGAGGTACTCCCCGATATTTTTATCAATGGAAAATTTACACTGGGTGAAAACATAGGTGATTTAGGAGGTATCAATGCTTCTTTTGATGCTTTAAAATTACACTTTAAAAAACATGGAAAACCCGAACCAATAGAAGGGTTTTCTCCAGAAGAACGCTTTTTCCTTTCTTGGGGAACTGTCTGGAGAACCAAAACTAGAGAAGAAGCACTTAAAAATCAAGTACGAACAGATCCGCACTCTCCAGGGATTCAAAGAGCAATGCAACCACTAAAAAATATGGAGGCCTTCTACGCCACATTCAATGTGAAAGAAGGAGATTCGATGTACTTAAAACTGGAAGAACGCGTGATCATCTGGTAAAAACCAATACTTTTAAAGCCAAGACTATAGTCTTGGCTTTTTTTTATCTTTATAGAACATGGAATTATTATACACGCTTCTTCAAGAATTAATCAGTTCCATAGAGTTAATTATGTTCCTTCTCATAATCGGTGGGGGTGTTTTTTTACTTATTCAATCAAAAGCAAAACCTTTATTTTTTATCAAAAGCGCCCCAAAACTTCTTTTTAGTAAAGACGGAGGTGAGGGAATTTCAAGATTTCAAGCCCTATCTGCTGTTTTAGCATCAACCGTTGGACTTGGAAATATTTCAGGAGTAGCAATTGCAATTTACATGGGAGGTCCAGGAGTTTTAGTGTGGATGTGGGCTACAGCAATTTTAGGAGCAATCATCAAATTTTATTCTTGTACACTAGCGATTCTTTTTAGAGAAAAAGAAGAAGACGGCAGTCCCTTGGGAGGGCCAATGTACTACATGAAAATTGCTGTTCCCCGTTATGGGAAAACTTTTGCCGTTTGGTTTTCCATAGCAGGTTTATTTGGAGTACTCCCTGCCTTTACAGCAAACCAATTGACCCAAACCTTAGTAACCGTAATTGAACCCAATCAATATTTAAATTTAGGAGTATTAAACTGGAAACTAATCATTGGGATTGTATTAGCAATTCTCAGTGCAATTGTAATTCTTGGAGGGTTAAAAAAAATAGTAACCGTAACATCCACACTAGTTCCGTTAATGGTAGGCTTGTATTTCAGTATGGGAATTATTATGCTTACCCTAAATGCAGAGGCAATAATTCCAGCTTTTCAAAAAATATTCAATCAAGCTTTTTCGGTTCAAGCAGCAGCAAATGGCAGTTTTTGGGCGCTGGTAATTCTTGGGGTAAGAAGAGCTGTTTTTTCTAATGAAAGTGGCGTAGGTAATGCCCCCATGTATCACGGTCAGTCCAACACCAAAAATCCAATTGACGAAGGATTAGTTGCCTCTTTAGGCCCCTTATTGGACACCATTTTAGTTTGTTCAATTACAGGGTTAATAATCATTATCAGCGGAGCAACAGAACTTGGGCAGTTGAATGGAATTGAACTTACCCTTGAAGCTTTCAAAAGACTTTTTTACGGAATTGGTGACGAACTGTTGCTGTTAATGGTTTTTGTTTTCGGGGTTTCAAGTTTATTTACTTATTCCTATTATGGGGTAAAGTGCTTGCGCTATTTAACCAAAAGATCTTGGGGAAATTGGTACAATTACATCTACATCATAAGTATTGTTTTTTTTGCAATAGCATCAGTTGATCTTGTTATCGGAATCATTGATTTGTCATTTGCACTTATGGCAATCCCCAACATGATTACGCTTCTCTGGCTTTCAAAAAAGGTTAAAAAATTATTATTTTCCAACTAAAATTTCTTCATTAATTAAAAAAATGAATTATCAAAGAATTTGTTTTTTTGTATATTTATTAAAACAATCTAATAACAACCTCCCATGAAGAAATACATCATTGCATTATTTAGTTTGACATTATTATTGAATGGATTCAATGTTGAAGCCCAACGCAAAAAATCATCTCAAAAAAAATCAGATCCCATTTCTTTAGATGCCTTTAAATTTAGAAACATAGGTCCTGCTTTTTTATCTGGAAGAATCGCTGATATTGCCATTCATCCTGAAAACGTTAACGTCTGGTATGTGGCCGTAGGATCAGGAGGTGTATGGAAAACTGAAAATTCGGGAACCACTTGGGCTCCCATCTTTGATGATCAAGTATCTTATTCGACAGGTTGTATTACCATTGATCCCAACAACCCCGCTCGTGTTTGGGTAGGAAGTGGAGAAAATGTTGGAGGCCGTCATGTAGGCTATGGAGATGGTGTTTATCTAAGTACCAATAATGGTGGTTCATGGAAAAACATGGGGTTAAAAAAATCTGAACATATTTCAAAAATTATCGTTCATCCTGGCAACTCAGATGTAGTTTGGGTAGTAAGTCAGGGACCTCTTTGGAAAAAAGGCGGAGAACGAGGTGTTTACAAAACAAATAATGGAGGGAAAACATGGAAACGTGTTTTAGGAAACTCAGAATGGACAGGAGCTACCGATTTAGTTATTGATCCAAACAATCCTCAAGTTTTGTATGCTGCTACTTGGGATCGCCATCGAACCGTAGCCGCCTTCATGGGAGGAGGGCCTGGTTCGGGAATTCATCGCTCTACAGATGGCGGAGAAAGCTGGGAAAAACTCAGCAGTGGATTACCAGAATCCAATATGGGGAAAATTGGTTTAGCCATTTCTCCTCAAAAATCAAATGTACTCTATGCAGCAATTGAATTGGATAGAAGGAAAGGTGGAGTTTATCGATCAGAAGATAACGGAAGTTCATGGTCCAAAATGTCAGAGACAGTTTCTGGAGGAACTGGGCCGCATTACTATCAAGAACTTTATGCAAGCCCACACAAGTTTGATCGTTTGTACCTTATGAACGTTAGGGTTTTGACTTCAGAAGATGGTGGTAAGAACTTTGTACAATTAAAAGAAGAGAAAAAACACTCAGATAACCATGCTATAATATTCAAAAAAGATGACCCCAACTACCTCATGATTGGAACAGATGCAGGTATTTATGAAAGTTTTGATTTAGCCAAAAACTGGAGATACATTAAAAATCTTCCGCTAACACAGTTTTACAAAGTAGCTGTAAACAACGCAGAACCCTTTTACAGTATCTTTGGTGGAACCCAAGACAATGGATCCGTTGGAGGGCCATCAGCAACAGACGAACGAGAGGGAATTGCAAACAAGCACTGGTACAAAACCTTATTTGCAGACGGGCATCAGTCGGCTACAGATCCAGTTCATAACGATATTATTTATGCGGAGACACAACTTGGAGGTTTACACCGAATAGATTTAACTTCAGGTGAACCCGTACTAGTTCAACCACAAGCTAGGGAAGGAGAAACTTATGAGCGCTTCAACTGGGATGCTCCCATATTGGTCAGCCCACACAACCCCAGTAGACTCTACTTCGCTTCCTATCGAGTATGGAAATCAGAAAGTCGTGGGGATGATTGGGAACCCATTTCGGGAGACTTAACTCGAAATGAAGAACGGATAAAGCTTCCTATTATGGGACGCCAACAAAGTTGGGATAATCCGTGGGATGTTGGAGCAATGTCCTATTACAATACCATTACCTCTTTGTCTGAATCACCTTTAAAAGAGGGAGTTCTTTTTGCTGGAACAGATGATGGTTTTATTCAAATTACACAAAACGGTGGAGCACAATGGTCACAAGTCCCAGTAACTAAACTAGGGCTTCCAAATCGTTCATTTGTGAACGATATCAAGGCAGATTTGTATGATCCCAACACCCTGTATGTCGTTTTAGACAATCACAAAGAAGGCGACTTCAACCCCTATATCTACAAAAGTGCCGATCTAGGAGAAACATGGACATCAATTAGCAGCAACCTCCCAAAACGTACTTTAGTATGGAGAATTGTTCAAGATCATGTAAACAAAAACTTGTTTTTTGCAGCAACCGAATTTGGAGTTTATATTAGTTTAAATGCAGGTGCTCAGTGGCAAAAGCTTCCCGGAACACCAACCCTCCCTTTTAGAGATTTAGTAATTCAAAAAAGAGAAAATGACCTAGTTGCCGCCTCATTTGGTAGAGGTTTCTATATACTTGATGATTACAGTGCATTACGAGAAATGAATTCCGAAAACTTAAAACGTAAAGGAAAATTATTTGCTCCTAGAACTGCAAAATGGTATGTGCCAAGAAGTAACGTAGGAAATACAGGTGCAGATTACTTTTTCTCGGAAAACCCTACTTTTGGAGCAGTATTTACTTATCATCTTTCCGAAGATTTTACAACTCAAAAAGAAAGTCGTAAAAAGAAAGAAAAGAAATTGAATGAAAAAAAATCCAATATTCCTTTCCCTGGATGGGAAGCTTTGGATAAAGAAGAAAAAGAAAAAGGAGCATCCATTTTGTTGACCATTCAAGACCCCAAAGGAAATATCATTCGAAAGATTAGTGAAAAGGCAAAAAAAGGAAGCCATCGAATTGCATGGGATTTAAAACATTTCAACCCCTTTTCTATTCCTGAGGATGGAAAAATAAAAAATCCTGAGTACAATTCTGGAGCCTTAGCAATTCCACAAAAATATACAGCAACCCTCTATTTAGAGGAAAACGGAATCGTTACCCAATTGGATGATCCTATTGATTTTGATGTGAAACCAATTCGCAATGGGGTTCTCAAAGGTGCTTCATACAAAGATTATGATACTTACCGAACCAACATGAATGCATTGATTAAAAAAATGGATGTTTTGGAAGATGTTTTGGAACGTAACGAACAAAAACTCTCAGCACTTAAGACTGCCCTAAAAAATTCGAGTATTATCCCTGGAGAAATAAATCAAAAAATTCAAAACATACAAAACGAGATCAAGAAGATCAAAACAGACATTGAAGGTAATACTTCTAAAAGCGAAATAGGAGAGCATAACTCCCGTACTATTGGAAGGCATCTAAGAGTAGCTTATCGAGGGTTGTTTTCTACATACGGACCAACAGCTTTACATCAAAAAAGCATGGCCATAGCAAAAAAGATGGTGCAAAACATAGAACAAAAAATTCTGGATCTAAACACAAACAAAATTATTCCTTTAGAACAAGAATTGAAAGACCAAGGTGCACCATACATTCAAGGCCAAGGAATCAAATAACCCATAAAACCCTCTGATAATAAAAATTAGGGTTTTTAATTTTATTCGTATGAATTTTAAGAATATCCAAGGAACTTCAATCGACCCAATTACGTACACTCAAAATATGGTTTCCAAACATCCTATGATTACCATTCATGTGGGAACAGATTCACAATGCGTAGCCAAACAAACACAATATGCAACCGTAATTGCTTATCGATTGGGAAATTGTGGAGTTCACTACATCTTTCATAAAATTGGTGTTCCCAAAATCAAAGACCTTTGGACCCGTTTGTGGAAGGAAACTGAAATGAGTATTGATATTGCCGAAAAAATGAAAAATGCCATAGGTATTGAAGTTCAAATCGACATGGATTACAATGAAGATGAAAGCTTTAAATCAAATCGGTTGGTAAATGCATCCCGAGGATGGGCCAATTCTTTGGGTTATCAAGTCAATATGAAACCTAATATTCAGGTGGCAACTCGAGCAGCAGATCATCATTGTAGGTAAAAAAATATTCCTATACTTTTAATTCTTAAAAGGAATATTATTCCCAATAATCATAGACCAATACATCAGTTGTGAAGGGTGCAAAAAGCTTCACAAATTCCTGATGTACTAAATGCGGTAAATAAACTTCATCTCGATCCTTTTCATTTTCAAAATACATGGTCAAGCTGTGGGTGTAGCCCTTGTTAAGTCCCTCTGGGGAAACATTTTCTGAATAGTAAAGATTTTTTACTCCAGCAATTTCTTTAAGCGTGTAAGCTCCTCTCTCAATAGCCTTCAATTCTCGGGGAGTTGTGGTTTCCTTGTATTTTATCAATACAATATGTTGGAGTTTTTTTTGCTGCACGAGAAGTTGGTTTTTTTGAGTTGAATTACAAGATGAAATTAAAAATAAGGAGATTAAAAAAACTATTCGGTTTATCATAAACTGGGATTTAAAGTGAATCATGAAATTTAAAAAACACTTTTAGTGCTTCTTTTGGAGTTTCAATGTGGGGGTAATGTCCTGTATTTTCCAGGAAAACGGTAATGGATTGAGGCTGTAGCTTCAGGAAAAAATCGGCTGTAGGTTTTCCAGAAATTGGATCTTCAATTCCATTGATCATTGCCATTGGGATTTTAGGGTTTTTTAGTGGTTCTCTCCATCGATCCAGATAAGTCCATCGTTCTTTCAAATATTGTAATAAAAGTGGAATCATTTTACGACCATCATTTTCTTCGAGTAGTACCCAAGAAGATTCTAAAAATTCTAGGGAAGGTGGATTTTTCTTACTGAAAATATCCCGCATAGTTTTGTCAAAAGTTCGTTTCGAAAGAAAATATCCAAGGAATGGCCCTAAAAAAGAAGCCAAAAGCTTCTGTATGGGTCGAGGAGTATTTACCTCTGGAAACATCCCTCCATTCATAAAAACTGCAGACAACCACTGAATCTTTGTTTTTTTATCATTCATACGCGCCAATAATTCTTGAGCTACAGTATCCCCAATATCATGAGCAAAAATATGTGCTTGATCAATTTTTAGTTCATTCATCAACAATTCAATTGCATCAGCTTGCTTCATAATGATATCAGAACTTAAATCGTCTTTAGAAATTCCTAAACCCGGTAGGTCAGGAACAATACAATCAAATTTACTAGACAATTCTGGGAAAACTAAAGCAAAATCCCAAGAAGAGGTTGGAAACCCATGAATACAAAGAAGTGGAACTCCTTTTCCTTCCCGAACATAGAAGATAGAGGTATTTTCAGAATAAAGAACAATCCCTTTTGCAAACCAGGTTTTAATATCCATTTTGATCTGTTTTTAGTTGAAGATAATAAAAAAGAACGGGATTGTAATTGATCGTATTTTTCTATCTTGAAAGCACAAATCAGATTCAAATTTAATTCTATGAAAAATATTAATCTTATCCTATGTGGTTTTTTGATGCTGGGACTTCGTGCTCAAACCAACTACAAAACTTTTATGGAAGGCATCGATTCTAAGACATCCAAATATTCTCAAATAGCTCAAACCATATTGAACTATGCCGAATTGGGTTTTCAGGAAAAAAAAAGTAGCTCACTTCTCCAAAAAACTTTGGCCGACGAAGGCTTTACGGTTAAAAAAGGAGTTGCTGGAATCCCAACTGCTTTCTCTGCAACTTTTGGAACCGATGGTCCTGTGATAGCAATTTTAGGTGAATATGATGCCTTACCCGGTTTATCTCAAAAAATGTCCCTTACAAAATATCAAACAACACAAGAGCAGGTCACGGATGCGGGCATCATTTATTTGGAACAGCATCAGCAGCTGCAGCAATTGCCATTAAAAATTATTTGGAGGAAACCGGAAAACTAGGAACAGTAATATTCTTTGGATGCCCAGCTGAGGAGGGAGGTTCAGGAAAAGTTTACATGACCCGTGCCGGTCTTTTTGATAATGCAGATGTAGCTCTACATTGGCATCCCAACAATAAAAATAGTGCGAATCCAGGAGTAGCACTGGCCAACAAATCGGCTAAGTTTCGATTTTATGGAGTGTCTGCCCATGCAGCGGCGGCTCCTGAGCAAGGAAGATCAGCTCTTGATGCGGTAGAGTCTATGAATTTTATGGTCAACATGATGCGAGAACACATTCCTTCAAGTGCTCGAGTACATTATGTAATTACTCGTGGAGGAGAAGCTCCAAATGTGGTTCCAGATTTTGCCGAAGTGTATTACTATGCGCGCCACGAAAAAAGAGATGTAGTTATTGAAATTTTTGATCGAATTGTAAATACGGCCAAAGGTGCAGCTCTTGGTACTGGAACAACCATGGATATTGAAATGATTGGAGGAACACACGAACTATTACCCAACGACGTTTTACAAAAATTGATGTACAACAGTCTCACAGAAATCAATGGTTTTAGCTACAATAATGAAGAAAAAGAATTTGCCGAAAAAATATCTAAAACTCTGGGGAAACCACTAAACATGCAATATGTTAATGGCGTAAAACCCTATGATCCCCGTGCATTACCTATGGGATCGACTGATGTTGGTGATGTAAGTTTCATGGTACCTACTGCAGGAATGGATGCAGCTACTTGGGTACCCGGTACACCTGCACACAGCTGGCAAGCAGTTGCTAGTGGTGGAACTTCCATCGGAAATAAAGGCATGATCGTTGCCGCTAAAACCCTGGCTCTAACGGCATTTAAATTGATCGATGATCCAAAAATAATAGAAAAAGCACATACTGAATTTCTTCAAAAACGAGGGAAAGATTTTATATACATACCCCTTTTGGGAGATCGAGATCCTGCTCTAAATTATCGGGATTAAGAATTATTAATTTTTAAAACTCAATTCATTATTCTCAAAATCGATGCTAATTGAATCATTAGCTACAAGTTCTCCCGATAGAATTTTCTTAGAAAGCTCATTCAGTATTTTACGTTGAATTAATCTTTTTATGGGTCTTGCTCCAAATTGAGGTTCATAACCAAGCGCTGCCAAATGATCAATTACACGATCATTAAATTCTAAACGAATATTCTTTTTCTCCAGAAGTTCAATCAGTTTTTTTAATTGATGGTTTACTATTTGTCGAACCTCTTCTTGGTTTAAAGGAGTAAACATAACGATCTCATCAATTCTATTCAAAAACTCAGGTCTAATCGTTTGCTTTAATAAGTTAAGAACCTTTAATTTTGTGTTTTTTAAAACCGTTAACTGGCTTTTTGTTTCGATCTCAGTAAATTTCTCCTGAATAATGTGAGAACCCATATTTGAGGTCATGATGATTATGGTATTCCTAAAATCAGCAACTCTCCCTTTGTTATCTGTAAGTCTTCCTTCATCGAGTACTTGCAACAAAATATTGAAGGTGTCTGGATGTGCTTTTTCTATTTCATCTAAAAGAACAACAGAATATGGTTTTCTCCTAACGGCCTCGGTAAGTTGCCCACCCTCTTCATAACCTACATATCCAGGAGGAGCACCAACCAAACGACTAACAGCATGTTTTTCTTGATATTCACTCATATCGATTCGGGTCATTGCCCCTTCAGCATTAAATAAAAATTCTGCAAGTGTTTTTGCTAGCTCTGTTTTACCAACTCCAGTAGTCCCCAAAAACAAGAAAGTTCCAATAGGTTTTTGGCTATCCTGTAAATCTGCTCGACTTCTTCGAACAGCGTCAGCGACAACTCCAATGGCTTCGTTCTGCCCAATTACCCTTTTGTGAAGCTCTTCTTCTAATTTTAATAATTTTAATTGATCACTTTGAAGCATTTTGGAAATAGGAATACCCGTCCATTTGGCAATAACCTCAGCAATATCCTCAGAGTCCACCTCTTCTTTTATCAGTGCATTTTCTTGATTTTCTATTAATTTTTTTTGCAATTCATTTAGCAGTTCCTGTTCTTTTTGAATTTTCCCGTATCGCAGTTCAGCTACTAAGCCAAAATCACCCTGTCGTTCAGCTTTATCTGCTGCACTTTTGAATTGCTCAATATTGGTTTTTACTCTTTGAATTGAATCGACCAACTCTTTTTCTAATTTCCACTGGGCAAAAATACTTTTACGATTTTCTTTTAAATCAGCAAGTTCTTTTTTGATGGTTGAAATTTTGTCTTTATCATTTTCTCGCTTAATGGCTTCCAATTCAATTTCATTTTGCATGATTTTTCGATCATAAACATCAAGTTCTTCTGGTTTCGAGTTTATTTCCATTCTTAGCTTTGAAGATGCTTCATCGATCAAATCAATTGCTTTATCGGGTAAAAATCGATCTGAAATATAACGTTGAGAAAGTTCAACAGCTGAAATAATAGCGCTGTCTTTGATCCTTACTTTGTGGTGGCTTTCATATTTACCTTTTATTCCTCTGAGAATTGATATGGAGCTTTCCTTATCCGGTTCATCTACCATAACTTTTTGAAAACGACGTTCCAGTGCTTTGTCTTTTTCAAAATACTTTTGGTATTCATCTAAAGTAGTAGCTCCAATTACCCGAAGTTCTCCACGAGCCAAAGCTGGTTTCAAAATATTTGCGGCATCCATTGCACCCTCTCCACCTCCAGCTCCGATCAAAGTGTGAATTTCATCAATGAATAAAACTATTTTCCCAGCCGCGTTTATTACTTCTTTTACTACTGATTTTAAACGTTCTTCAAATTCACCTTTGTACTTTGCTCCAGCAATTAGAGAACTAATCTCCAAGGAATAGATTATTTTGTCTTTTAAATTTTCAGGAATATCCTCTTTAACCAATCGATTGGCTAAGCCCTCTGCTATTGCGGTCTTTCCTGTTCCCGGCTCACCTATCAAAATGGGATTATTTTTATTGCGCCTGGATAGAATTTGTAATATTCTTCGGATTTCAACATCTCTTCCAATAACAGGATCTAGCTTTTCCTCTAGTGCCAATCGATTTAAATTTCTTGCATATTTATTAAGTGTATTGTAAGTGTCTTCCTGAGTTGGTGAGGTTACTTTTGAACCTTTTCGTAATTCTTTGATAATGTCTTTTAAGCCTTTTTGAGTTAACCCAAAATCTTTTAATAATTGTGACGCACTGTCTTTGGCCTCAATAATGGATAAGATCAAATGTTCAATTGACATGAACTCATCCTTCATTTTATTTGCAATTAATTCTGCACTATTTAAGATCTTTTTAGTATCAACCGACAAGCTTATCGTTCCACCTCGAACTCTTACAAAACTTTGTAAAATACTATCTAGTTTTTGGGTGAAACGCTGAACATCAACACCTACTTTTTTGAGGATGTAGGGTAAAACATTTTGATCAATTTCTAATATTCCTTTAAGAATATGTGCATTTTGAATTTGATGATGTTCCAATCCCTGAGCTATTTGTTCACCTTTTTGGAGAGCTTCCTGAGATTTCAATGTGTATTGATTGTAATTCATAAAGTAGGTTTTTATTAGAATTTACAATCAAAGAAATCAAATGATGTACCACAGTTTTTTTATGTCATTTTGACAGTTATTAAGTTGCTTTTAAATGACATAGTGTCTTTTTTGTGGGTTTTCTTTACTCCAAAACATTATCAAAAAGCTGGGTTTTTTTTGCATCGAGCAACTCAATGATATTGACCAAAGCAGGATTTCGATTGTTGCTATTCCAAACAGCAGATAGAACAGTACGCTGTGGAAGCTTATTCAATTCTATAAATTTAACTCCTTTTGCAGAATTCATTTGTAAAGATTTTGGAACGATTGATGTCCCTAAATGATGAGCCACCAATTTGTAAATTGTATTTGAATGAATCGTATTGTGTGATACTATTGGAGAAAAACCACTGTCTTTAAAAAGCTGAAGAACTGTTTGATAATAAGAGGGACTATACTTTTGATCGAACAAAATAAAAGGTTCATCTTTGAGCTGTGCTAGGTTCACGAAATTACTCTGATCCAAAGGGTGGTTCTTCGGTAAAACGAGGCAAAAAGGTTCCCTCAATACAGCTCTAAACTCTAGTCCCCGAGGAATATTTTCTAGGCGTACAAATGCTAAATCGAGCTCTTGAACCAATAAACCCTCTATTTGTTTTTGATTGTCCATTTCTCTTAAATTGAAGAGTATCTTGGGGTGCAACTTTCGAAAGGAGAGCAAAAGATCTGGGATGATCTTTTGCATGGCAGATCCTACATATCCTAATTTCAAGTTTCCTTGTTTGCCTTGATCGATCAACTTTGTGTGTTCAATAATCTGATCCAATTTCCTAAAATAATGGGTCATTTCGCCCTTTAGATGTTCTCCAGGAGGGGTCAAAACTACTTTTCGTGTATTTCTATCGAAAAGCTTAACACCCAATTGGTCTTCCAATTCTTTGATCTGTTTACTCAATCCCGGCTGGGATATGAACAAGCGCTCTGCTGCTTTTCGAAAATGAAGTTCTTCTGCTACTACCAAAAAAAACTGCAATTGTCGATAATTTAATTGATAATTCATAGTTATTAATCTTGTGTATAAATCGTCTTATTAAGCATTAAATATAAGTGTAATTTTAAGTTAAAATCTTGGACTAATGAATTTTAATTTTGGATCAGAAAAATTGACATTAAAAAAAGTAATGCAATTAGCGGAGGGAACCCGGGCAGGAATCTTACTCTCTGAGGTAATCACTGGAATCCAAAAAAACAATGAAATTGTTCAAAAAATCGTTCACTCAAAAAGAGCTGTTTATGGTATCAATACTGGATTTGGTCCATTGTGCGATACTCTTATTTCTGCAAAAGAAACCAGCACACTCCAACGAAATTTGTTGATCACACATGCGGTAGGAGTCGGTAAGCCCATTGATAAAAAGCTTTCAAAAATCATGATGATTTGTAAGGTTCATGCATTGTGTCGAGGATACTCTGGGATACGCCTAAAAGTGATCAAACGAATTTTGTATTGTATTGTGAATGATTTACTCCCTGTAGTACCAGAGCAAGGTTCTGTTGGTGCATCTGGTGATTTAGCTCCCTTATCTCATCTTTTCTTGCCACTCATTGGAGAAGGAGAATTTTGGGTAAATGATAAAATTATTGCTGCCAAAAAAGTTTTATCTCAGCACAATCTAAAACCAATTGTTCTTGAAGCAAAAGAAGGTTTAGCACTAATCAACGGGACTCAATTCATACTTGCGCATACTTTAATTGGCTTAGAAAAAATGGGTTACTTGCTCAATTTAGCTGATGTTGCAGGAGCCATGAGCCTAGAAGGCTTCCAAGGGAGTGCTGCTCCGTTTAAGAGTGCATTACATAAAATACGCCCGTTTAAAGGATCACAAAAAGTTGCCAAACGAATGCGCTTACTTTTAAAAGATTCTGAAAATTTAAATGCACATAAAGATTGTGATCGTGTGCAAGATCCGTATTCAATTCGATGCATTCCGCAAGTCCATGGAGCTTCGCGTAATACTTTTTACCATCTCAAAGAACTGGCAACTATTGAACTCAATGCTGTAACCGACAACCCCATAATTTTAAGTGAATCCGAAATTATTTCGGGTGGTAACTTTCACGGGCAACCATTGGCAATGGCTTTGGATTATGCGTCTGTTGCTTCTTCGGAATTGGGAAATATTTCTGATCGACGCTGTTATCTTTTACTAGAAGGTAAATATGGATTGCCTAGATTACTCACTGAAAAAGGGGGAGTAAATTCTGGGTTTATGATTCCTCAATACACAACTGCAGCACTGGTTACTGAAAACAAATCACTTTGTTTTCCTCCCTCAGCTGATAGTATCCCTACCTCTTTGGGGCAAGAAGATCATGTATCTATGGGGAGTATTTCGGGTCGAAAATTCAATCAGATTTTGGGTAATTTAGAAAAGATACTCGCTGTAGAATTGATGTATGCTGCGCAAGCTTTAGAATTTCGAGGTTCCCACAAATGCTCTGCCATAATCGAAAAAAATCATCTTCTCATTCGTTCGAAAGTTCCAAAACTAGAAGAGGATCGACTGCTAAAAAACGACATCCACTCAATGATTAAAATGGTAACTAATCAATCTTTTACTGTAAAATAATGACTCCTAAAACAACTGCATTTGAGACTCAAATTCTTCAAGGAATCCCGAAAAAATTACCCCCGCAATACATCATCCCAAAAAACATTAATCGAGCACCAAAAAGAAAAGACTGTTTGTCTAAACAAGAAAAGCAATTGGCAATTCGAAATGCCTTGCGCTATTTCCCCGAACATTGGCATTCGGTTTTGGCTAAAGAATTTGCAGCAGAACTTTTAGAGTATGGTAGAATTTACATGTTCCGATTCAAGCCTTCTTATGCCATTTATGCACGTCCCATTTCAGAATATCCTGCTCAATCAATTCAAGCTTCAGGAATTATGCTGATGATTCAAAACAACCTCAATCCTGATGTTGCTCAACATCCAGAAGAATTGATCACTTATGGAGGTAATGGTGCTGTTTTCCAAAATTGGGCACAGTACCTAATCACTATGCAATATTTGGCACAAATGACAGACCAACAAACCCTAAACCTCTACTCCGGTCACCCTATGGGTTTATTTCCTTCTTCAAAAGAAGCTCCTCGAGTTGTGGTTACCAACGGGTTGATGATCCCCAATTATTCAAAACCAAACTCATGGGAAAAATTCAATGCCATGGGAGTTACTCAATACGGTCAAATGACTGCAGGTTCATTCATGTACATTGGTCCACAAGGTATTGTTCATGGTACTACTATTACCCTTTTAAATGCCTTCCGGATGACTTTGAGCCCCAAAGAAACTGTTGTGGGGAAGATCTTCCTAACTGCTGGTTTGGGAGGGATGAGTGGAGCACAACCCAAGGCAGGGAATATCTGTGAATGTATCACGGTCTGTGCAGAAATAAATTCTAAAGCAGCAATCAAAAGACAGAAACAAGGTTGGGTAGATGAATTGATTTACGACTTACCTTCTTTAGTCAAACGCATCAAAACAGCACAAGAAAAAAATGAAGTTGTTTCAATAGCATTCATCGGAAATATTGTGGATATATGGGAATGCTTTGACCAAGAAAACATCCATGTTCATTTGGGATCCGACCAAACCTCGCTTCATATTCCATGGACAGGAGGTTATTATCCTGTTGGACTGACTTACGAGGAATCCAATCAAATGCTTCGTCAGAATCCAGAGTTGTTTAAAGAATACGTGCAGAAGTCCCTGAAGCGCCACGCTGCTGCTGTTGAAAAACACACCGATAAAGGCACTTATTTCTTTGATTATGGAAATGCTTTTTTACTTGAGGCTTCCCGAGCTGGGGCATCGGTAATGGCAGCAAATAAAATAGATTTTAAATATCCATCTTATGTACAGGATATTCTTGGGCCCCTTTGTTTTGACTATGGATTTGGCCCATTTCGATGGGTTTGTGTATCGGGTAAATCAGAAGATTTGGATAAAACAGATTCCATTGCTCTTGAAGTAATGCAAGAAATTGAAAAAACAGCCCCTTCAGAAATTAAACTACAAATACAAGACAACATTACATGGATTAAGGATGCAAAAAAAAATAAGTTAGTTGTTGGTTCTCAAGCTCGCATCTTGTATGCAGACGCAGAAGGGCGCATAAAAATAGCTCAGGCATTCAATGCCTCCATTGCCAAAAATGAAATCGGCCCAATTGTTTTGGGAAGAGATCATCATGATGTAAGTGGAACAGATTCTCCTTATCGAGAAACCTCAAACATTTACGACGGCAGTAGGTTTACTGCAGATATGGCAATTCACAATGTGATAGGAGACAGTTTTAGAGGTGCGACATGGGTATCAATACACAATGGAGGTGGTGTTGGTTGGGGTGAAGTTATCAACGGTGGTTTTGGAATGTTACTGGACGGAAGTACTGAAGCATCTGAACGGATAAAAAACATGCTGTTCTATGATGTTAACAATGGAGTAGCTCGACGAAGTTGGGCTCGAAACAAAGAAGCTGTTTTTGCAATTGAAAGAGAAATGAAACGAACTCCCAATCTAAAAGTTACTTTACCTAATCTGGTGGAAGATTCTATCATAAATGAACTTTTTTAAATGCAAATACTTTTTAAAAATATCAAGGAATTAATTCAGGTTCGTGAAAAAGCTGAAGTTTTTGTTTCGGGGGAAGCAATGAAAACTTTACCCTGCATTCAAAATGCTTATTTACTAATAAAAAAAGGAGTGATTGCAAGCTTCGGTCCAATGACCGATTGTCCAGAATATGAGGTTGATGAAATTGTAGATGCAACAGGAAAAATGATCTTGCCCTCTTGGTGCGATTCACATACGCATTTGGTTTATGCGGGCAATCGAGAAGGAGAATTTGAAGATCAGATCAACGGACTTAGTTATCAAGAAATCGCCAAAAGAGGAGGTGGAATTTTAAATTCAGCAAAGGTTTTAGAAAACACATCTTTAGAAGATTTGTATTTACAAAGTAAAGTAAGACTTGAAGAAGTAATGCACCTAGGAACAGGAGCTATTGAAATTAAATCGGGTTACGGCTTAACACCTAAGTCGGAATTAAAAATGTTACGGACAATCAAACGTTTGCGAAAAGAATATCCTATTCCTATTCGAGCCACCTTCTTGGCGGCTCATGCAGTTCCAAAAGCTTATGAGAATAAGAAGAAGTTGTTTCTCAAAACAATCTTAGAAGAAACCTTACCCGTTATTCAAGCGGAAAATTTAGCTTCTGCTGTTGATGTTTTTTGTGAAACGGGTTATTTTACCCCTGAAGATACCGCCTATGTTTTAAAAACTGCACAGGCTTATGGTCTAAAACCTAAAATTCATGTAAATCAATTTAACGCAATAGGAGGTGTTGCCATTGGGGTTCGTTACAAGGCTCTTTCGGTAGATCACCTTGAGCTTATTCATGATGAGGATTTAGCTGTTTTGAAAGGAAGTAAAACCATGCCAGTTGCTTTACCTGGCTGTTCTTTTTTCTTGGGAATACCTTACACCCCAGCACGAAAAATATTAGATGCTGGACTTCCCCTGGCTTTGGCTTCGGATTACAATCCTGGATCTGCTCCCTCTGGAAATATGAATTTTGTTGTTTCAACAGCATGTGTAAAAATGAAAATGACTCCTCAAGAAGCCATCAATTCCGCAACAATCAATGGAGCTTTTGCGATGGGTGTAGAACAGGAGGTTGGATCAATAACTGTGGGCAAAAAGGCTAACTTAATTTTGACAAAAACCATTCAATCGCTAACTGCACTCCCTTATTCCTTTGGGTCAAACTTGATTGAAAAAGTTTATGTAAACGGTAAAATACTTAATAAATAAATATGTATGCGATAGATCTGAACATCTATGATTTAAACTATGACCCTCCCAAGCAAGAACTGTGGAAAAATCCTGAATCTGCTTTGGAGCTCAATGTTCAGTATTGGTGTCAACAGATCGAATGTCACAATTTACAAAATGATTTAACCGCAGTTGAAAAGCCCCATTTTGCAGTCATTGGATATGCTTGTGATGAAGGAGTAAGACGTAACCAAGGTAGGATCGGTGCGAAAAATGGACCAGAGGCTATTCGAAAACAACTCAGCCGTCTTGCCTTTAATCATCCCCCTCAAAGAATAGTAGACTTTGGAAATATTATCCCTGTTGAAGAGGATATGGAAAACTGTCAAGCTACACTTGCTTTGGTTACAGAACAGTTGCTCTTACAGAATGTTTTTCCAATCGTATTGGGAGGTGGACATGATGTTGCCTTTGGACATTTTATGGGAATTGAACGAGCCGTCCAAAAAAGAGGTATTCATTCCATAGGAATCATCAACTTCGATGCGCATTTTGATTTACGTCCCTTTAAAAAAAAGTCCAATTCGGGAACTCCATTTTATCAAATTCTTAACAAATATAAAAACAGTGTGGAATATTTTGTTCTAGGTATTCAACCTGCTGCTAACAGCCCTGAATTGTTTGAGATTGCTAAACAGAAAGGAGTAAACTATCTTTTGAATGATGTTTGTGAACTGACTTCGATAATGGAAGTCAAAAATCAATTAGATGCTTTCATTCAAAAGCATGATTATATTTATGTAACTATTGATTTAGATGGTTTTTCCTCAGCCTATGCTCCGGGGGTTAGTGCTTCTTCTCCACTTGGGTTTTCTCCTTCTTTTGTTTTCAATATTTTAAAACACCTTTTCCAAACCCAAAAAATTATTGCCTTGGATTTAGCAGAATTGAACCCCAAGTTCGACCAAGATGGTGCCACCGCTCGGTTAGCTGCTCACCTTTTGGATGCTGTGGTTGGAATGAAAAACTTTTAACCAATAATTTTAAAAACACAAAAGAATTCAGATTATCTTAGACAAATTTTAAAAAAATCATGATCAACAAAAGACAACTTTTATCCGAACGTCCCAAAGGAATGCCAAACGAATCAACCTGGAGCTTTGTGGAAGAAACTGTAGCTCCTCTCAAGGATGGCGAAATTCTCATTGAACAAAGTCATATTTCACTTGATCCAGCAATGCGAGGGTGGATTAACAACAGTCCTTCTTATATTCCTCCAGTAGGAATTGGAGAAGTAATGAGAGCCGGGAGTGTAGGGAAAGTTATTGAAACAAAAGGAGATACTAAATTCAAAGTCGGAGATTATGTAAGTGGCTGGGGTGGAGTACAACAGTATTATGTAGGAGACGGGAATGGATTTGTTCAAGTCGATCCAAATTGGGCAGATATCACTCGGTATCTAGGTGTTTTGGGAATGCCTGGAATGACAGCATATTTTGGAATTCTGGAAGTTGGCGAAATTAAAGAAGGTGATGTGGTATTGGTTTCGGGAGGAGCTGGAGCAGTTGGTTCTGTTGTAGGTCAGATTGCAAAAATCAAAGGCTGTCGTGTAATTGGTATTGCTGGTGGTCCCGAAAAATGTGCTTACATGACCAAAGAACTAGGTTTTGACGGTGCCATAGACTACAAAAATGAAAATGTAATCTCAGGAATCAAACAACATTGCCCCAAAGGGATTGATGTTTATTTCGATAATGTTGGTGGGGAAATCCTTGATGCAGCTTTACTCTTTATCCGAACAAATGCACGTATTGTTATCTGTGGAGCCATATCACAATACAACAATACAACAGCTGTACAAGGACCCAAAAACTACATGTCTCTTCTGGTTAATCGCGGTTCTATGAAAGGAATGGTTGTTTTGGATTATGCCCCAAAATACCATGATGCAATGAAAAAAATGGCTCAGTGGATGGCCGAAGGAAAACTCAAAGCAAAAGAAGACGTTTACGAAGGGATTGAAAACTTTAGAGATACTTTTTACCGTTTATTCAATGGTGATAAACTGGGGAAACTTGTGTTAAAGATAAAGTAATAAATATTTATGAAACGCCGCGTATCTATTCAGTATGATATGGAAACCGAGATCATTGGATTCTATGATAAAGATACGGGTGAACTCGATTTTGATTGGGATGATGCCCAAACCTATCAAGCTATCAAAAGAGCTTCTGATGCACAACACCTAATTATTCATGAATTGTTTCGTTGTAAATATGCGCGGAATGCAAAAACACGAGGAATTTATCGCCGTTACCAGACCTTTATCAAACGTGCTGCTGATCTTACTTAATGGCGATTGTTTCTGTTCCTAGAAACTCCATAACGTTTATGATCCCTTGGTCGGGTTCTCACTCCTTTTTGTTTTGGAGGTTCGGGTTTAATGTTTGGGTCGGGTTCAAAACCTTGTTTCACTTCTGCAGGGATTCGAAGACCAGTCAGCTTTTCAATGTCTTTTAAATAGGCTTTTTCATCAATGCATACAAGTGAAATTGCTTCTCCCTTTGCTCCTGCCCTACCTGTTCTTCCGATACGGTGAACATAATCTTCTGGGACATTGGGCAGTTCAAAGTTAATAACATGGGGCAATAAGGGAATATCAAGACCTCGAGCAGCAATATCAGTTGCAACTAATATTTTAACTGAACCTTCTTTAAATCCTGCTAAAGCCTTGGTCCGGGCACCTTGACTTTTATTTCCATGAATTGCAGCAGCTGCAATCTCTGCTTTCAACATTTTTTTAACTAAATTATTTGCTCCGTGCTTGGTCCGTGTAAAAACCAACACCTGATCCCAGTTCCCTTCTTTGATTAATTTTATGATCAATTCAGCTTTTCTAGCTTTATCAACCTTGTAAATTCTCTGAACTATTGCCTCTACTGTAGTGTTTTCTGGAGTTGCTTCTACCCACACGGGCTGGTGCAAAATTCCTTGAGCAAGGACTTTAATTTCTTTTGAAAAAGTTGCTGAAAATAAAAGATTCTGTCTCCTTTTGGGCAACAAATTCATGATTTTATTGATGTCGCGCTGAAAACCCATATCAAGCATGCGGTCAGCTTCATCGAGTACCAAAATTTCTACATGTTGTAAAGACAATGCTTTTTGACTATGTAAATCCAGCAAACGCCCGGGTGTTGCTATCAAAACATCTACTCCCTTGCGCAAGGTTGCAATTTGTGGTTTTTGATTGACTCCTCCGAAAATTACAGTAGACCAAATATCAATATGGGTGCTGTACTGTTTTACGTTATCATAAATTTGTGCTGCTAACTCACGAGTTGGGGTCAGTACCAGTGCACGAACTTTTCGGTGTATCTCTGAATTTTTTTGGGATAATAATTGTAATAATGGAAGTGTAAATCCTGCTGTTTTTCCAGTACCTGTTTGGGCGGAAGCCAAAACATCTTTTTTTTTTAAAATTACTGGAATTGCTTTTTCTTGTATTGGGGAAGGCTCTGAATAACCTTTTTCTTGTATTGCTTTTAATAGCGATGGCTCTAGGCCGAGGTCGTTAAATTTCATAGTGAGAGCTTTTATTTCGCTCCTTCGTATGTAAAGATACAACAACTTTGTGGCCCTGTAACAACAAGTGATTTTTATTCAATATTCGTTCTTAAATTAGCTCAATTCGGTCGTCTAATAATCGGATTAGTTTACGTTTGTACAAAAATCCTAGGGCTCTTTTAAATGCCTTTTTACTCATATTGAGTTGGCTTTTGATGGATACGGGTGTACTTTTATCGGTAAGCATCAGATGGCCTGGATCTTTTAGAGCGTCCATAACAGCATCACAATCCAAATCAATTACATTTAAAAAACCTAAAGGACGAAGGGAAACATCAATTTTACCATCTTCACGAATGTTTTTGATGTAACCTTTTACTTCTCTATTTCTTCCCAATGGTTGGAAAACTTCGTTGCGAAACAAAAGACCTTCAAATTCCTCGTCGATCAAAACTACATATCCTAGATCGGTTGCACGTTGAATCGAAAGTACTACTTGATCTCCAATTTGATAATCCATAATTAATGAGCTAAACTAACTAGTTTGCAAGGTAAGTTTTTTTGTAGGGTAAAATATCTTACTAATGGATTACTTTTTTTGGAAAAGTCTTTGAATGACTTCAAATGCAGCTTCTGCCATTCGATTTCCTTTGTTGTCCAAAAGAGGATTTACCTCTGTCACTTCGAGGCTAACAACTTTTTGTGACTCCATAACTTGACCAATAATCGCAACAACTTCATCAATGTCAAAACCTTTGGAAACTGGTGTTCCTGTTCCTTTTGAAATCATATCGCAATCCATACTGTCAACATCAAAGGAAATATAAATCATATCCACATCATTGAGTCGTTCTAATGTTTCATTTACACAGCGTTCTAACCCAAGGTGGCGAATTTCGTGAACAGGATAGTTTTTAATGTTATTTTGTTTTATGATTTTATCTTCGGGTTCTTCCGTATTTCGAACACCAAAATACACAAGATGTTTTGGCATTACTTTGGGAGCGTCTCCACCTACTTTTTTTAGATTTTCCCAAAGGGTAAGGGTTTCTTGATTAATTTTGTTGACAGCCAGTTTTTCGTTGTTAAAACCCAAGGCAGCTGCAAGTGGCATTCCATGTATATTTCCTGATGGTGTACTCAAAGGAGTATGAAGATCAGCATGTGCATCAATCCACAAAACTCCTATTTTTTTGTCGGAATACGCTTTTTGTATCCCAGCCAGAGATCCGAAAGCTGAGGAATGATCTCCAGAAAGAATAAGTGGAAATTGATTTTGTTTTAAAATTTCACTGACTGAATTACATACCCTTTGACATTGTTCAAAAACAAAGCTAAGCCGATGTTTCATTTCAAAGAATTTTTTATTGTAAATCGTTTCATTATGAGAAGGAACATCTACAAAAGGGTGTTCATTAAAAAAGCCATTATTTTGATTGATTGCTGCTATTTCAATAGCATCAATACCTAAGTCAGATCCTCTGGTTCCTGCACCAATATCAGAACGATTTTTTATTATGGTAATGGGTTTCATAGTTACTTTTGAGAATGTTTTCTTCTTTTAATCTCGTTTTGGATGAGTTCCATTTCTCTTGATGTTTGATTCGCAATAGATGTATTTTCTTTGGCTCTGCGAATGAGATAGGGAACTACTCTTTTTATTGGACCATAAGGCAAATATTTTACAACATTATATCCTTGATCAGCTAAATTAAAAGAAATATTGTCGCTCATTCCAAAAAGGTGAGCAAAGCATATTCTGGGATGATCCTTACTAATGTCCTGTGCTTCCATTTGATAAAGTGCTTTTAGGGTGCTTTCTTCATTGTGACTTCCTACAAAAACAGCGACATAGGGTAAGTTTTTTAACAATAAATTTAGTGCTTTATCAAAGTTTATGTCTGTAGCTTCTTTTGATGGACAAACTGGATTGGGTAATTGGTTGATTCGGGCATAAGCAGTTTCTTTTTCAATATAGGCTCCTCTGACGAGTTTAATTCCTAGTTGATAACCTGTTTTTTTTGCTTTTTTGAGGAGTGCTTTCAAATAGGTTAATCTATTTGAGAGATACATTTGAATGGTTGCGTAAACAACGATGTTGTCTTTGTTATAGGTTTCCATCAAATCTTCAACCAAGTCATCTAAAGCTGGTTGAATCCAACTTTCCTCTGCATCTACAAGGATTTTTAAATTTAGTTTTGATGCTTTTTCACAACAGCTATAAAACCTTTTCCTGATCCTTACCCAAGCTTCCTTTTCTTCTGTTGAAAGCTCGATGTTTTCGCTTACTTTTTTGAAGAGCGAACTTGCACCAAATCCTGTTGGTTTTAGAACTACAAAAGGGGTTCCCAAATTGGGGTTGGAAATTGCTGTTATTTTTAGAATTTGATTTAAGCTTTTCTCAAAACCAATTTCCGATTTGACTCCCTCTACCGAGTAATTTAAACAGGAATCAACATTGATTTTTTTTAAATTTTTTATAACTATCTGAGATTCTTCAATGGTAGTTCCAACACAAAAATGATTGAACATGGTTGTTCGTATTAGACCTTCTATTGGAGCTCTTAGCTTAAGTAAAATTTGGATAGATAATGTTCCAATCTTGTTTAATAAAGGAGATTCAATTAATCTAAAGAGCCAATAGCTTTTCCTGAGTTCTAAATCAGTTTTTGATGCAAAAGCGATTCGAGTATTTTCAAAAATACTACTCATCCATGTAGGGATATCGATAATCTGTTGGTGGATTTAAAGTTTCTTTTACCAATTGTGGGGATACCCAACGTAAAAGATTTTGTCTTGATCCAGCTTTGTCGTTTGTTCCCGATCCACGGGCACCTCCGAAAGGTTGTTGCCCTACAACAGCCCCACTTGGCTTATCATTAATATAAAAGTTTCCAGCACTATTTTCTAGAGCCAAACGCGCTTCTTCTATTACCACTCGATCCTTTACCATTATAGCACCTGTAAGTGCATATTCAGAAGTGGAATCAACCAATTTGAGGGTGTCTCCCCATTGACTGTCTTCGTATACATAAACCGTTACCACAGGACCAAATAATTCACGTTCCATAGTGTCATACTTGGGGTTTGTGGTTACCAAAACTGTGGGGTTGATAAAATATCCTTTTGAATCGTCATAAGTCCCTCCAATCAAAATCTCAACATCTCGATTTTTTTTGGCTTGCTCAATCGCTGCACTAAGACGGTCAAAAGATTCTTTGTGAATTACGGAAGTCATAAAGTTTTTGAATTCTCTGGGAGACCCGAGCGTAATGGTTTTTATGTCTTTAACCATCTGATCTATAATGGCTTTTGATTTTGACTTTGGGAGATAAACTCTTGAAGCTGCTGAACATTTTTGCCCCTGGAATTCAAAAGCTCCGCGAATGATTGCTGTAGCTGCCTCTTTGACCTCTGCTGAATTGTGAATCACGATGTAATCTTTTCCACCCGTTTCTCCAACAATTCTTGGATAGGTTTTATAGTTGTGAATGTTACTCCCTATTTTTTGCCAAATATTTTTAAAAATATGTGTAGATCCTGTAAAGTGAATTCCCGCAAAATCTTGGCTTTTAAGAACGGTGTTAGTTACCATTTCCGGATCTCCGTTTATCATATTAATTACTCCTTTGGGCATTCCTGCTTCTTCAAAAACATCCATGATGATTTTTGCTGAAAACATTTGATGATCACTTGGCTTCCATACAATAGTGTTTCCCATAAGTGCTGGAGCAGCTGAAAGATTTCCTGCAATTGCTGTAAAATTAAACGGACTTACTGCGTAAATAAATCCTTCCAAGGGACGGTAGTGAACATGATTCCAAACTCCTCCAGAAGAGGTGGGTTGGTCTTGATAAATTTCTTCGGCAAAACGCACATTGAATCGAAGAAAATCAATAAACTCACAAGCTGCATCAATTTCTGCTTGATGCACGGTTTTGGATTGAGCAATCATTGTCGATGCATTGATGCGGTATCGATAAGGGCCTGAAATCAGTTCGGCTGCTTTTAAGAAAACTGCTGCCCTGGCAGCAAATTGCATTGTTGCCCATGTCTTTCTGGCTTCTAATGCTGCAGCTATTGCCTGTTCTACATGCGATTCCGATGCCAAACTGTAAGTTCCCAAACAGTGCTTATGATCGTGAGGAGGGTGCATTGTATTGGTTTCTGAGGAATCTATTTCTTCTCCTCCTATTTTCATTGGGATATGGATTTTTTTAGAAAAAAGATTGTCATATGCTGCGGTGATTGCGGAACGTTCTGGTGTATTTGGGCGGTATGATTTTACGGGTTCATTGAATGGGGAAGGTGATTTTAAAAAACTATTTGACATGATTTTTTGATTAGTAATTTAAAATACTATTTGAATCAAATTTACAGATAAAAGTGAATAAAAAAAGTTTGTTGATACTAATTTTTAAACGGAAAAAATATAGGTGTATTCTTTTTGTATTTTTGATAGGTTTCGGTTGCTCCCCACTTTTTTTCAGCATTGTCCTCAAGAAGGTTTACTCCACTTACTCGAGTGAGTAAAAAATAGGTGAATAAAGGTGATATGAGAACCAGATATTGATAACCTTCAAGGATGGGAAAAGATATTATTGATATTCCTATCCACAAGAGTACTTCACCAAAATAATTTGGATGTCGTGATAGGGCCCAAAGTCCTGTTGAAATAAATTTTTCGTTGTTTTTGGGGTCTTGATTAAATGCTGATTTTTGTCGATCAGCGGTTACTTCAATAAAGAAACCAAAAACCCAAAGTAGTGTCCCTAAAATCAAAAAAACATCCATGGGTTTTGATTCTGAAGCAAAAGTAGTAATTGCAGGAAGCGTACACATAAACACCCAAAACCCTTGAAGAGTCCAAGCCAGCATAAATCGGGTAAAACTGGTTTTGATTTGATCAAACCTTCGGTCTTTTCCGGCCTTTTTGATTCTCAAAAATAAAAAAGAACTTAAGCGTGCCGCCCAAATCAATATCAGACTTGCCAAAATTATTGACCGTAAATTTAAAACTTCGTTCAAATGCTGTTGATAAAGCGCAAATAGAACTACAGTAATGTACGTTATACCTCCTGTTAAATCATAAAAGTGTTCTGTTTTTAAAAAAAATGAAGTAAAAAAACCCACAAACTGAATTGCAAAAATTATGACTAAAATTTGTAGCCCTAAGTCTGTCATAACTCTTGCTTGCTGTTCTAAAGTAGTTGCTTTATTCAAAAGAAGACTTAAAAACAAGACCGTTGTAATAGCAATTAACCGCTTTATGCTTTCTTTCATTGTACTTTTTTTTAAATATATGTTTTAATCTTCAGTTAGAATTTCAAATATCGTAATTTAAATATTGTTGTTGATTTATCTTAGGCGTAATTAATTGCGTTATGCGATTGATTCTTATCTTTCCTTCAAAAATTCAATCAATCCTGCTGTTTGGTTTGCCGTTGAAAATGATGAAGGTGACGAATGGGACTTGTTGTGGACTAGAGAGGAGTAAACGGATGCAGAAGGAAAAGCGATAAAAATTGTTGCACAAGAAAGTTTCTGGATTGTGGATGGAAAATTATTCGTGTAAATCAATTTCAAAAACCAGACAACACTAGACTTTTTGTGTTTTAGGTCTAATAAAAAAGCCCTGCGCTTGCAGGGCTTTTATTTAATGTTTTTGTTTATTGTTTCGGACCTGTTACTCCTTTAATTCTCATTACAGGACGCATTGACCACTGAATTGGTGTTAGCCTATCGAAGTCCAACCCTCCAATTACACCTTCTCCTGACAAATGCTCCATAACATGCTCAAGGGTGTCATAAGAGTCATAAGTCATCATGGTAGCAACATCATCTCCCTGAGGAGTTATTTTGGAAGCCGAACCCCAAGCCATCATTCCGTGCTTTGACATTGTTTTTTTGAAGTGAGGGATTACATATTGATCCATTTCTTCTAAATGTTTTTGAACCTCAGTTGTGTTGGTAAAATTCAAAATAACATATTCGAAATCTCCTCTTGGCTGAATTTCTTGTTCCATTTTGTAGTAGTATCTTCTATCGGGTTTTAGACCGGCAAAAGAACTGTACAAAATGGGGGTTTCTACACCAACAGCTTTTTTTGAGTTATTCCACCAAGAACCTTTATTTACGGCTGTTGCAATGTCTTTGTATGCATTGACCCATATGTAATTGAATCCATCGGGTGCTGGATTGGTACTTTCCAATAAAATCCAGTATTCTAGTTCTCCTGTATTGACTGCATCTTGCGCTATTTTTTTACTATAATTGAGCTCGATGTTTAAAAATTGGTTGATTTTATCTGCAGGTACGTGAACTGGTTGAAATACTACAATTTGTGCGCTTAATACAAATGAGAATAAAATGGTTAGTGTAAAAAATAATTTTTTCATTTAGTTTAGTTTAAATTAATTAATATGTAAATTACGATTGTGGAATCCCGTTTTTGCCTTGGTTAGGTGCCCATGAGCTGTGCATTATTTTCCATCCTTTGTTGGTGTTTACCCATACGGATGACCCTCTTGTACTGTAGCTTACCTCTTTCTTATCTAAATTGAAAGTGTAACTTCCGGAACCATAAAAAGTCAATACTGCTGTTTTCATATCTGGAGAAAAAGATACTTCCATATCGTTCATGTCAAAAGTGTTCCAAACGATAGGAGCTTCTTGTTCAAATGCTTTTTTATTGAAATCATAAAAAGGACTCAGATTGGAATCTCCAGTTGAATGAGTTATATCAGGGTGCTCAAAAGCTGTGTATGCTTCATAATCTCTTGTCAAAATTGCTTCCTGCATTTTTTTCTGTTTCTGCATAATGTTATCAGAAACTTCAGTTTGATTTGTTTTTGACCAGTACAATTGTGCACTGTTCCAATAGGTAGAACCAAAATCTGCAAAATCAACTGCTTTGAGTTCTAGCTCAAGTGCTTTTTCATATTCTCCTATTGAGGCGAAGTGTTCTGCCATAGAGTCATAGGCATTAGGACCATCGTGCATTGCTTGTGATTTTTTCACATATTCCATTGCCATTTTCTGATTCGGGTCTCCAAAATCCCCTCGAAGATATCCGTAGGACATCATGTTGTAAGATGATGATGCGTTTTTTGGGAATTTTTCTGCAAAGGCTTTATATGATTTAAAATTTGATCCTCTTGTAGTTAGATAATTTATAATCGGACTATTGGGGTGTTTTGAAACCCCTGTTTCAACAACTTTAGGTCTATCTTCTCTTGAAGCACCTAAAAAGGTGTGCCATACATTTTCTTCAGCACTAAGTTTTGATACATCTATGGTATCCAGTTTTGCTTGTCTACTCCCAAAATCTGGGTTATTGCTACTAACTGCAGCTACGATTAACTTTGCACATCCACAGTTTGGATCCAACGTCAAAGCTGCTTTGGCCATACCCAAAGCAATAGAATACTCCAAATTGGTTAAAGATTCAATCGCTTGGTTTGTGATTTTCTCTGCATTTTTGTTACAAGATGTTTTCTCGAACCATTGAGCTGTTGTTATACTGGTACTCAATACCAATAATAAAAAATAATTTTTCATAAAAATAGTTTAAAGTTGAACTAAATTTAAAGAAATAATTTCGTTTTACAAGTAATGTTTTATCGTAATAAAATAGACTAAGGAAACTAAATTTTTAAAAAGTCTTAAATTTAAATTTGATTATCAATTGTATCTGTGAAAAAAATTAAACTCACTCTCGTTAAACTCCCAATTCTTACGATTACTTTATTTTTTTGAGTTGCATATCAGCTGCTTACCTTCATCCCGGTTCAGAAAAAGAAGGTATTGGTTACAAGTCCAACCACTATTCATTTAACCATAATTTTTTGAGTGAATTAGAAGAATTAAAAACCAATACAAATCAATACAATCCTGCAATCATTAGAAAAAATAATACTCCTTCAATGCTTTTATTCAACGGAGGGTTAATTCTTATTGGAGCTACTTTAATGCTTTTTTACATTCAATTCAAGGAAGTCTTTGAGGTATTAAATGATTCCAAGAAAACTCAATTCTATGCTAGATTGAGCAATCAATATTTACTGGGCTATTTGTCCTTTTGTATTCTCCTTTTTATTTATTTAGGGATTTTGTTTTTTGGCCCTGAAATTGGTCCTGGAAAAAATTTTACGGAAGCAGAATTGATGCTTCAAGTAATTGCTCAAAAAGCCACTGTACTGACTTTTATGATTTCTAATCTTCATCAGGTTTATGGTTTTCATAAACTTCTTCGGGAGAGGAATCTTTAGTCTAAACTTCGCTTGTTCTTTTGAAAGTATTTTTAAAATTCCACGTTGAGGAGTTGCCCAGTAAGTTGAAGAAGTTGTAGTTCTGCTAATTTAGCATCATACTTTGCTCTGTTCTTGTTTGTTTGGGCGTTCATAAGATTGATCTGGGCTTGTCTAAATGAAATAGAAGATATGCTCCCTAAACTAAATTGTTCTTTTGATCGATCAAAATTATTTTGGTTGGTTTCTACATTTTTTTCTTGAATGCTAAAAACAGCTTGTCTATTTTGATAAACCTCTAGTGCATTCATCAGATCCCTTTCGATTTGTAGTTCAAGTTTTTGTTTTACGATTTCTTGATTGTTTAGAGCTATTTTAGAGTTTTTAATGCGTACAGAGGATGTTCCACCATCAAAAATATTCCATGTCAGGTTTAGCGATAATCCCAGGTCAAAGTTGGTGTTGTTTATCCCTGGGAAAAATGCACTAGGGGCACTTTGGGCATAGTTCCAACCATAAGATCCTCTCAAGCCTATTTTGGGCAAATATCCCGACTTGGCTACTTTGATGTCGTATTCATTGATCAATAGGTTTGTGTCTTGTTTAAGAAGTGAAACATTTGCACTTTTTGAAGTCTCCATAAAGTTGAGTAAATCTTTTTGGGGAGTAAAAATTACGTCAGTGTCTACTTCAAAGAATGTGTTTAATTCTTGACCTAAAAGAACATTCAAGTCTCGTTTGGAGTTTTTGAGCTGTTGCTCGGTATTGATGATGTTGATGCTATCGTTGGTTGCGTCTACCTGAGCATTGAGTAATTCTAACATTGATCCTTGACCAAATTCAAAAGCATATTGCGTGCGTTTGATTCTTGATTTGGAAACCTTAAATACCTCTTTCAAAACTTCTTTGTTTTCGGTAAGCGTAGCTATGTTGTAGTACACATTGAACAATTGTACGATTGTGTTTTCTATGGTTTCACGTGCCTGAAGTTCAGTCAGATTGTATTGCTCCTTTAATTTTTTATAATTAAATACTCGGCCAAGTCCGTCAAATAAGTTGTAATTCAAATTAAGGGCTGCTCCATAATTTCTGCTTTCTGCACCTAATAGTTCATTGTTTGGCACAGGAACTTTTAGACCCGTAGTCGGATCATCTATGAATTGTCTGGGAAATTCTGTTGTCCTGTCTCCATTGTTGTAATTTGCATTGCTCGCCCCTGAGAGGGTAGGGAGGGACCCTGAATTCAATAGACTTTTGTTATTAGAAGCTACATCAATCGCATTCTTGGCAATTATGATGCCAAAGTTTTGCTCTAAAACTAGTGAAATTGCATCATCTTTTGTTAAGAGTTTTTCTTGAGCAAAAGCACCACTGAAAACTCCTCCCATTAACAGGGAGCATAGAATAATTTTTTTCATTTCTAAAGAGGTTATCTTTTTATACATCGGATCGTTTAGATGAGTTTTGTTCTTCTGAATTGGACATAAATTGATCTTCAGCCTGTTCAATTACTGCCCGTTCAACTTTTTCTTTTTCGATTATATCACCTGTTAAAATCCATTTTAAACCGACTTTAAATTGATTACTAAAGGATAAAAACATCGGCAATACCAATAGAGTAAGTAAAGTTGCAAAACCTATTCCATAAGCAACAGAAATTGCCATTGGAATTAGAAACTGAGCTTGTAAACTCTTTTCAAAAATAAGTGGAGCTAGTCCTGCAATGGTGGTGATTGAAGTTAAAAATATTGCTCTAAAACGAGATTTTCCTGCCTCGTACAAGGCATCATCAAATATCATTCCGTCTCGAAGGTTACTATTGAACCTTCCGATAAAAACAAGGCCATCATTTACCATGATTCCGATCAGAGCTATTATTCCTAATAGGGATAAAACATTAACTGGAAAACCATGGATCCAGTGTCCCCAGAAAACCGCGGTTAAACTCAAGGGAACCAAGAGAATTAAAAGAATAGGTTGGCTGTAACTTCTAAAGGTAAATGCAATGGTAATGTAAATCAAAGCTAGAATAGACAAACCTGCCAAGCGCAATGAATCCAGGAGCTTTTGTGCCTCACGATTTTGTCCTTCAAACGAGGGTCTTACTGAGGGGTATTTAGATAGTATTTTAGGTAAAATCACAGTCTTCAGATCTCTCATTATAGCGGTTGAACTGGTTGTTTTTTGATCTTTTATATCTGCTGAGATTTGAATTTCTCTCATACCTCCCAAACGATTAACCGCAACTTCACCCCTTGCTATGGTGTAATTTGCAATTTCTGATAAAGGAACTCGGTTTCCGGTAGGGGTGAAAATTCGCATTTGATCCAAATCATTTATTGACGATCTGTTTTGACGATCGAATCGAACCCATATCCTTATCTCGTCCTGACTTCTTTGAAATCGTTGTGCTTCAGCTCCAAAAAAACCTGCTCTTACTTGACTCATTACAGACCGATAATCTAAACCTAAGTTGTAAGCATTATCTTTCAATTCCAACTGAATTTCTTTTATTCCAAGTGGATCGTTATCTGTTATGTCTTTTAATGCAGAGTTGTTTTCGAGGATTATTCGGAGCTCTTTTTTTGCTGCTTTTAATTCTTTTATGTTGTTGCCTAACAGAGAAACAGATACTGGGGATCCACCAAAATTTCCTCCTGATCCAAAAACCAAACTTTCTACTCCTATTACATCTCCTACCAGTTCTTGAATTCGGTTAGCTACAATTGTTGAACTCAAATTAGTCGGGCGATTTTCGCCCGGAAGCAGGTTAATTATTAAACTCCCTTTGGAGGAACCTGGGCCAATGTTTTTAACTATGTTTTGAAAAAGTATTTTATCTGTGTTGGAAAGAAATTCACTGGTGAATTCTTGATTTACTTGTTTTGCTTTTCTTTCGATTATGTTGATGATGGAATCGGTTATGCGTTCGCTGGTTCCGTTGGGCATTTCTAATTTTACTGATACACGATCACTGGCGATTTGAGGAAAAAAAGATGTTCTAATAATTCCTCCTCCTACGGATCCAAAAGATAAAATGAGGCAGCCAATGAAAATGGATACCACCAATATTCTATTTTTTAATGAAAAGCTTAAGATGGGTGCGTAAATTTTATCTCGCATCCAGTTCATTAGATTCTCACCGAAAGTATTGATGTATCTTAATTTAAAAAATATTTTAGAAAGTAGTTTTTTTGGATTCTGATCTTGAGGTTTGAGGGCTTTGGAGTGGGCTAAATGAGCAGGTAAAATAATCAGTGCCTCTATCAGAGAAAACAGCAAGGTGATAATTACTACAACCGAGACTTCACCAAAAAAATCTCCTATTGTACTATCTAAAAAGAGAAATAGCGAAAATGCTAAAATAGTGGTTATTATGGCCGATAAAATGGGTGGTATTACCTCGAGAGTTCCGTCTATTGAGGCTTGTACGGGAGATTTTCCTTTTTCGTAATGCTGATAAATGTTCTCGGCAATTACAATTCCGTCATCTACCAGAATACCAATAACTATGATCATCCCGAAGAGTGAAAGAACATTGATGGTTACATTGAAATATCCTGCAAAAATAAACATCCCTAAAAAAGAAATGGGCAACCCAAAAGCAACCCAAAATGCCAGACGTGTATTGAGAAATAAGGATAAAAAAATCAATACTAAAAACACCCCTATGAGGGCATTTTCTGAGAGTAATTTTGTTCTTTGGGTCAGCGTAATTGATTGATCATTTAAAACATTCAGCTTTACGTTTTCTTGTTTTTGATTGAAGGTTTTGATGTAAGCTTTAATTTTCTCTGCTGATGATATGAGGTCTTCGGAATTGGTGCTGTTGATGGTAAAATTAACGGAGATGTTTCCGTTGAAAAAAGATTGATTTGGTGTTTCTGAAAAACGATCCCGAATAACGGCAACGTCTTTCAGTCGAATTGTGGTTCCTTGATTCTCTGCTCGGATAATTAGGTTTGCCAATTCATTTGCAAAGTATTTTTTGTTATTGGCGCGTATTAGAAAATCCTCCGATTGGGTCTTGATTGTTCCTCCTGTTACCAAAAGATTTGAATTCGCTACAGCTTGTGTTATTTGACTAAATGTTAGATTGTATGCCAATAAATTTTCCTCAATTACTGCGATTTCGATTTCTTCTTCGGAATAGCCCGAAATACTAATTTGTGATATTCCGTCAATTGCTCGAATATCATTTTCAACTTGTCTTCCTATTTGCTTGAGTGTAGCTAGCGGAATTCCTTCCCCACTGATAGCAAAACTAATGGTGGGTCTTATCTGTTCTTGTTTTGAAACAACAAGAGGTTCCATTCCAATTGGATAGGATGGGACTCGATCGACCGCATTTTTTACTTGCAGAAGCATAAAATCAACATCACGTCCTTTTTCAATTTCAACATTGATTACTCCACTATTTTCTCGAGAGGTAGAGGTTACCCGATCAACACCCTCTAATCCTTTAAGGTTATCCTCGATTTTAAGAACAACTCCCTCTTCTATTTCTTTTGGGGATGAACCAGGATAAATTACATTGATTTTTATAATCTTAGAGTCTGTCAAAGGAAAAAAGGAAGAATTAAGTAAAGATGCCCCCACAACCCCAAAGATGATTACTGCAATAACTATCACATTTACTGCAACATGATATTTAATGAAATACTGGATTAATTTTCTCATTCCTTATGCTTCTGGGCTTTAATTTTATTCGAAAATTTGAACTAACATTCCTGAATACGCACCAATAATGGGTTTTGCTAGTAGAATTGTTCCTTTGGGTACGCCCTTCAACACAACTTTATTATCTGAATAAAAGACAGGCTTAACGGCTATAAGTTTTAACGTTGAATCTTCTATGGCATAAATTTGATTTCCATTTACCAATAAACTTTGGTCTATTTCTAGAGCGTTGGGTTGATCCATTGCCTTGAGTTGAGCTTCTAGAAATTGACCTTCTTTCAGGTTTAAATCTTGAACTGAGATGAACACCTTAATTGTTTGAGAGTTTTGATCTACTTTTCCATTAATCCGTTCTATCTTCCCGGTAAACGATTTTGTTTTTTCTAAGTTTTTCAAATCTACTTTTTGACCAATACTCATCAAGTCAGCATAAGTTTTACTGACTGCAACCTCTAATTCATATTGAGTAGGGTCGATAAATTCTCCAAGTTTTTGACCTACTCGAACCAAAGTTCCTTCGGTTACTTGGACATCTGTGAGAATCCCTTGGTAAGGTGTTTTGATTTGATATTTTAATAATCTTTCCTCTAAGTTTTTAATTGAATAATAGGATGACGTTATCCCACGACCCGAAATGAAATATGCTTCTTTTTCAGACATTTTGGGTAAATCTGCAATTGGTTTTTCAATTTCAAAAGCCTTTAGATAATCATGCCACTTAGGATACAATTGAGGATAATCTAATCTTAAATCGGGCATTATTGATATAAAAAGGTTGTAAAGATTACTTTTTGCAGCTACAACAGATGACCTAAATTCACGGTCATTAATTTTTATGATTACTTCTCCTTTTTTGTATTCTTGACCTGTTTTAAAAAGTTTTGATCTACCTGTGAAAACCCCCTGGACTTCCGAAAATAAAACAAGACGTCTTTTTGCAACCAATATTCCATTAGCTGGAATTAGAATGGGTATACTCGTATTGGTTACTACCATTGAAAAAACTGTTTTAATTACTTTTTCAGCAATAGGTTTGATTGATTTTTTAGCGTTCACTATGGATTTTGCACCAAAAAAAGAAGCAACAACTATTAAAATTCCAAGAAGGGATAAGACTATTTTTCGCATAATTTACAATTTAAAAAAACATAGCTTAGGACAACAACATTTGTAAATACAAATTTAATATTCTATTTAATAAAATCTAAGAAATATTTTCCAATACTTTTAAACCACATCTTGAGACTCTATAAGTATGAAATAGTTTACTTATAAAATATTATTATCTTTGATTAAACATTAGGAATTATGATGAATTATTAATCTATTATTTTTATGTTGCACAAACAAAAAAAGCTTAGCTTAAGTAGAAAATTAGGCTTTCTGTTTTTATTTATTTCTCATATTAATTTGGCACAATTCTCAAGTATCACTGCATCCAGTATTGATAATAATAATTTGAAAATTGATCTAACTTTTGACCAAGAAATTTATTCCAACTCAACCTGTAGTACCCTAACCTGTATAGAGGTCACAGACTTTATATTGAGTTTGAGTGGTGGTGATGCTACTTTAGCTTCTAACTTACCCCTTACCATTACAAAACTTGGTAATTATGATTTTACTAATCAATGGAACAATCCCCCAGTAGAACCTAATAATTCTGGAGGGAATGAAGATTGGGTTCAACATGTTTCAACAGGACTTCTAAATGATTTACCCAATTCAAATAATTTAAATGGAGTACTAGAAATTATTGAACCTAATCCACGTGCCATCCCAGGTTATACCTATATAACTTCATATCCAATAGGCTTGTCTTGTGCGCACTCATATTATCGATCTACGACTGCAAGTAGTTGGACATCTCAAAAATTAAAAGCACAAAATGCAGGTGGCGACCTTTTGGTTTATAACTCTCCTGAAGAATTCAGCTATATGGTCCCGGGGTTTAATGATAACACAACAGGAGTGGGTAATACTTGGATTGGTCTTTCTCAAGACCGAACCGCTTTAGACTATTTGGAAAGAGGAATTCCTGCACTTCAAGTGTTTCCATATACAAATGGTGGCTGGTACTGGGATGACGGTACCGCTATGGATAATAGTGCTGCTCCCTTAAAATATCAAATTACTATTGCATTAAATGGTATACCCAATGGAGATGAATTGGTAAGTATTAATCCAATAACATCTCCAGTATCAATTTTTAATTGTGCAGGGATATCTGCAAATAGTCAAATTAATGGAACCAATCAGGTGTATTTGATTGATAAACTTGTTCCTTTTATTACTAGTACTACCATTTCGGACGACAATACTTCAATCCGTGTGGTTTTCAACGAAAATATTTTTACCGATGCTGCTTCCAATCCAATTTTAATAACAGACTTTACGTTATCGCTTGTTCAAAACGGAAGTACTGCTAATCTGACTTCAATAAACCCCTCGGTTGTGGCTAATAATGGAAATGTTTTTGATTTATTGCTCCCTATGAATGGATTGCCTATCACGGGAAAAGAAGTTTTAACAGTTGTTCCCAGTTCTTCAACAAGTATTTTCGATGCGGCTAGTAATACAGCCTCATCAGTTCAATCAAATAACGCAGTAACATTTAATCCCCCAAAAACTGGTCCTGTTTATTTAAGCAATATTTATAAAACTTCTGTTGTTTCGGGAACCATCATAGTTGGATCAGAGTCTTTTATATGTGATGAAGTTTTAGTAAATGATTATAACCAAATATATCATGACGGAACAGTCTTGGAGCCTCAAGTTGGAAATAGAGTAATATACAATATGAATTATTCTTATCCCTCTATTTTAGTAGATGGATTTGATTTTGCATATTTCCATCTTCGAGATTACAATAAAATACTTGAAATCAGAAAGTCTGATGGTCTTATTGTATCCAAATATTCATGCCCTTAAAAAAATTTTAATTAACACTGGATGTTCAGTTGAATATATAAAGCCAACCTTCTATTAGCTGGTTGGATCCTCCTCCTCTGTTTATTCTATAATAATACGGCCCTGTTGGTAATGGATTCCCTGTTCTTGTATTGGTTCCTTTCCAATCGTTCTTATAATTTGGACTGTAATACACTTCACTCCCATCTGGACTGTACACCTTTACCGAAGTATATGGATAGTCGTCTATGTTGATAATCATCCATGTTGACTCCAGCCCAGGCTGGTTTGGGGTTAGTGCAGTTGAAACTATCACTCGCTCATCTGGGAATCCATCGTTGTTCTTATCTGGATCTGCATTATCTCCTATTCCATCCCCGTCTGTGTCCTTAGATTCTGATGGGTCTAATGGAAAGGCATCTCTGTCGTTCCAAACTCCGTCGTTGTCTGAATCAAAATCTTGATTATCTCCTATACCATCTCCATCAATATCGGTACATTCATTCTCGTTGAGTGGGAAGAGATCATCACCATCCAAACATCCGTCGTTATCGTCATCGTCGTCTATACAATCTGGTTCAAAATCACCGTCGTAATCTTTGGGAGTGGATCTGGAATCAAGGGGATCTGAATTACATTCATATTCATCACTGTCCAAATATCCGTCTCCATCATCTTCAGTGTCTTGGTTGTTACCTGTACCATCGTTGTCAGTATCAAACCACTCCAGTGAGTTTAATGGAAATGCATCTTCTGTATCCAAGTATTGGTCGTTGTCATCATCTAAATCTTCATTATTCCCTATACCGTCATAATCGGTGTCCAACCATTCTTTAGGATTTAATGGAAACTGATCTTCAGCGTCTAAATAGTTGTCGTTGTCATCATCTGTGTCTGCATTGTTCCCTATGCCATCATTATCTGTATCGAGCCATTCGGTCTGATCTAAAGGGAAGACGTCTGAATCATCTGGATATCCGTCTCCATCACTGTCGCTGCTATATGGATTGTTCCCAAGTATTATTTCCTCCTCGTCGGAAATCCCATCATTATCGGAATCGGAATCACAAACATCGCCTGAGCCGTCTTGATCAGTGTCTTGTTGGTCTGCATTGATAGTTAAAGGACAATTGTCTTGGGTGTCTGGTACGCCATCGTTGTCGTCGTCTAGGTCACATGCATCGCCCTGACCGTCACCATCAGTATCAAGCTGATTAGGATTGTAGGTGTTTGGGCAGTTATCGTTTACTCCTGAAATTCCATCGTTGTCGGGATCTTTTTGACTCTCGGCACAACCCTCTGAATCTGCTTGCTCATCTGAAGGGGTGTTAGGGCATTGATCTAAAGGATCATTAACCCCATCGCCATCACTGTCGCCAAATAAATTAACTGTATTGCTTGATTGTGTCGTACTTGCTGTATTAATCCCTGAGGAATCATAAATTGAATTGGCAACTGGAACTACTGTTAAAAGCTCGTTCCCACTTGGGACACCTGTAAAGGGGATGCCTAGGGTAAATTGCTTTGAATCTGATAATTGGCTAATGGAGGAAGGGGTTGGCGAGGAGAGTCCTGCAGTTCCTCCAGAAAGGGTAAGTTGAAAGTCGTTTACATCTAATGAACCACTGCCCGACGAGGTGCCATAAACTGACTCACTAAAGGTCACAGAAACTACCAAGTTATCACCAGCTAATTCTGTTGAGATGATTATCGGTAATTCATCAACATCGTTTACTGAAATAGTCAACGCTTTGGCAAAAGTAAACTGTCCATCACTAACCTGTACACGTATACTCAGCGATGGTGTCTGCTCGTAGTCAATGAATCCATTGACCAAGAGTTGATCGCCTGAAATGGTAAACAAAGAATTATGCGTATCTCCATTACCACTAACTAATGTAAAAGTTGGTGTGGAGGAATCCTCATCTGTTGCAAATAAACTTCCAACTAAGGTTCCTGTTGGAACTTCTTCGTCGATAGTGATTGAATTGGTGTTACTTATGACTCCATCTATATATCTTTTCTTAAAGTAGTCGTAAAGAGAGCTTCTGCTTTCTTGACTTATTACTTTGTTGTAAATCATTACAACAGAAATATTTCCTTGAAAATAATCAGACACATTATTCCCATCGTATTCTTGTCCGATAGACACTTTTCCAACGCTATCGAAATTGGTTCCATTTGTGACAGAGTTATTAGAGGGCTTAAGTTCATTATCTATGTAAAATTCTGCTTCTACTCCTGAATCTTTCGTAATTGTAACATTATGCCATTGACTATCATGTAAATTAATTTGAGAAACACGACCCTCAGTTGAACCAGTACCAAAATTGTAATAAAGTCCTCTATTTGAGTCAGGAGCAGCTCCAATTCTAAATCGATTAGTTCCATCAGCTGTATGCATCGAAAAAATGGCATTATTGTAGATGTTTCCAGTTGGATTTGTTTCAGTAGACTTAAACCAAAGGCTTATGGTAAAAGATGAATTATTAGATATTGCTCCTGCAAATGAATTTAGTTCTATCCAATTAGAAGAACCATTGAGGTTTATTAAACCACCTTCATTATTTGAGTAAGTTGGCGAATTCATTAATGTGGCATGATAATTATTTCCACTTAAATCATTCCAAATGTTTCCTGAACCCGAATATGAGTCTGGGTTTCCAGAGTCTAAATACAAAATAATACCTTGGCTTGAAAAACTTCCCTGGCCTAATTCAATATTTGTTGGTGCTTCGTTTACATTGCTAACGGTGAGGGTAAATGCTTTGTAGAAGTCTGCCAAACCATCTGATACTTTTAGGTAAATTGAATAGCTGTTCTTTGTTTCATAATCAAAACTGTCGTTGGTTACAAGACTTGTTCCGCTTACATTAAAACTTCCATTGTCATCGTCCCGGGCGTCTCCGCTATCGGTCAGACTGAATGTATGAGTGTCAGCAGAGTCTTGATCTACTGCAGTCATAGTCGAAATGATTGACCCTGAATTGATGTTTTCTTGGAAAGACGATTGACTAAGTAAAATATCTGTAGGAGCTTTATTAGCATTAAGCGTAAGCTCAGAAATTGTTTTATTGTTAACCGTTGCAGTTAAATTATTTTGGGTTGTATCTGTGTTTGTGGTTGTTTGTTCTTCCCAATTGTTCCCGTCAAATAGCCTTAAATAAAGTCCATTCTCATTCAAGCTATTGAGTTCACTATCTGAGTAAGCTATTTTTATACTTCCCGAAAAAGAAGGGATTGTTTTAGTAAAATAGTAAGACCTATTTATGGAGCTATTAATTGTATTACTTGTAGTTAAAAGCTTACTTAATTTTGTGTCCGTAATACTGTAATCAGAACTTGGCAATATTGTTAAACCGCTAACATGAATATAGGCATTACTTTTCAGGGTTAATTTTTCATTGGTATTAGATCCAATAAAAAGAGACTGTCCCCTGATAACAGAAACGAAGGATAAAAAAACAAACAAAAGTATTCTTGAAATATTCATGCAATATTATTTATAATAAAAATCCCCTGTAACAAAATAGAAATTACTTCCACCTATGGATATTACTCGAATTTGAACTGTTCCACCTGACATAAAACCTATATTTGAAACTGGAAAAGCATAACTCCCTATATTATTTGCATGATTACTTGCAACTGAATTTGTGTGATCCTTTGACGGGTATTTGGAGTTGGCACTGGAACCAATTATCGATGTTGTTGGTGAAGTTAATGTCCCATCATAGTTTGAATAATTGACTATTGTACAAGTGAATCCGGGTGATAAAGCCGAGGGGTTAGGAAAAGCCGGTCTATTTGAATGTTGAGAAAAAAATATTTTCCCATGATCAGAATCATCTAAAGTGATAGGCTCAGCTTCTACAGGGGTTTGAATTGAAGGTGAGGAAGATGAAGGACTAGTCCATGAAAGTGTTCCAGAGCCATTTGTTTTTAAAACTTGATTAGCTGATCCATCTGTATTCGGAATTGTAATAGCACCTAACGTAAGTGTTCCCGAAGTCTCCACATTGGTAATGTTACTATTTCCTAATTTTATTTTATTAGATGCGTTGACTGTAGCATTGGCTCCGATAGCAGTTGCGTTTGTTAAATTATTTGAATTTAAATCAGCATTATATCCAATTAAAGTGTTGTTGTATCCTGTAACATTTGTGTCTCCAGCAGATGATCCAATCCCTACATTTCTATATCCCGTAGTATTATTTTCAAGAGCTCTCTGACCATAAGCCGAATTTTGATAACCTGTTGTATTTCTGAATATTACATGGGATCCCATCGCTGTATTATAACTCCCAGTTGTAGTTTCACCTAAAGCTTGATGACCCATAGCGATATTTTCATCACCTGTAGTAATTCTTTCTAAAACTCGTCTCCCAAGTCCAGTACTATATCCTGCATTTTGTGAAATATTAGGTGTACTCCCAATTATTATTGTGTTAAATTGATTATTATTTATTGCATCAGATAGGCCGTCTAGATTTGTTGCACCACCTGAAATAGTTGTCCATGAAGGAGCTCCTGATCCTGACGATGTAAGAACCTGTCCAGAAGAACCTGAACTATTATTTGGCATTAAAGCACCACTAAATTTAATACTACCAGTAACATCTAACTTTTGAGCTGGACTATCTGTTCCAATACCAACTTTACCGTCATTTTTTATTATCATTTTAGTATCTGACAAGCCATAACTATTTGCATTTGTATAACTATTTAATATAAAGCGTAAATCCGTCCTTCCCCAATTACTAATTCCTGTTGCAACAACAGCTGTTTTATTAATACCTCCTGTTTTTAACATAAGATGCGCTTCATCACCCTCACCATAAGCGCTAATAATTGCCTTTGCATCACCTGAAGCAGCCTTTAAATGAAGGAGTTCAGCTGGACTAGTTGTACCGATACCAATATTTATTCCATCATCATAAATCGAACTGTTTCCTAGAGTTGTGGAAGATCCGTTGAATTTAGGGATCATATTAGCAGTACCAGAACCGCTAATTCCTGCTGAAGGAGTTGCCCATGAAAGCGTTCCTGATCCATTTGTTTTTAAAACTTGATTAGCTGATCCATCTGTGTTTGGTATTGTAATAGCACCTGCTGTAATTGACCCGCTGGTTTCTACATTAGTAATATTACTGTCCCCTAGTTGAATTTTGTTAGAGGTATCTACAATAGCATTATGACCAATAGCTGTAGTATTAGATAAGTTTGTTGCATTGCCTGAGCCAATACCCGCTTGATTTCCAATAAAAGTATTATTATTTCCATCAACATTATACCACCCAGCTTTATAACCCAAACCAATATTACTTGAGCCTTTTGTTCTTCTTAATGCATCCCAACCTATTGCAACATTTCTATCTCCGCTATAATTTAACTGTAACGCCCTATAGCCCAATCCAACATTGTCATTTCCTGTATTACCGTTTTCTGTCCTGATACCTGATCCAGCTTCTACACCAACCATAGTGTTATAATTACCTGAATTATTGTTGAGAAGGGAATTTGAACCGATTGCAACATTGCTTTGACCTGTCACATTATAGGTCATTGCCCTATCTCCTATTGCCAAATTGTTTGACCCTGTTGTGTTTGCATCCAAAGCTTCACTTCCTCCAATAGCAACATTTCGCCCCCCAGTAGTATTTTTAGTTAATGAATTCCAACCAATACCAACATTCATATACCCGGTGGTATTATCTTTCATTGATCTTGAACCTATCGCTACATTTTTATTTCCAGTAGTTACATTATTCAGAGTCAAGTATCCCAAACCAACGCTTCTTTGCATCGTTCCTACATTGGGAGAAGTTGTACCGTCCAATAATATGTTTTCAGTACCATATAAAAAAGTTGGAGTGGAGTTATTTGAGCCTGAAGAACCAGTAAAAAATAATTGTTTCCAGTTCCCATCATAAAAATAAAAGCCGTGGTCTCCGTCAGTTTGATATATCAATAAACCAATTGCTGGACTACTGATATTATTTTTTTCACTCAATGTTAATCGGGGGATCAATATTCCTTTGTTGTTATTTGGGGAAACAACATCTAAAATAGCTGAAGCTGATGGTGATTCTGTCCCGATACCAACCTGACTGTATCCAATTTGTAGATGAAAACAAATTGCTATGTAAATAATTTTTTTCAGAGAGTTAATTGATTTCATTGTATTTGTTCTTATTAATTTAAAATATCGTTTTGTTTATTTAAAATTGAATTTGAGAAGAAACTCATAACCACTCTGGGTAACTGCAGTTTGTCCATTTGGTGTTCCAAAGTCGTAAGCATAAGCGATCGAAATTCCAGATTTGGTCCTGACCAGTAACATGACGTTCATAAATCCTGTGCTTTTAAGACCTCCACCAACTTCAACCGTATTCTTAAAATCAAAGGTTCCTCCAATGTGGGTTTGATTTTTGCTATCAGGTATTATCTTCACACTGAAGTATGGTTTAACTTTTGATCCAAAAAACCCTGTTTCAATTGAGGTTCCGGTCAAAAAGTACACTGTTGGTTTTTCACTGCTTATAAAAACTTCATCCTTGACAAACTTGGATGGGTTTAAAACATTTGGAATCGCTACTGAAGCATAGAATTTATCAGATTTTAATAAAGCACCAAAACCAAAAACAGGGAAAGTTGCTTTATCGGTTTGAGCTATTGCTGGGTTGTCAATTTTTGTAATTCTTTCCAATCCGTCTAAATCACTATTTTTTGTAGTTGCTCCTGCCTTCAAGCCCAAAAATAAATTATATTTATTTCCAACCTTTAGTTTATAACTTGCATCCAATGCGTATTGTGTCCTTGTGTCGATGAAAACTTTATTTGATATCACAGAAAGTCCAAATGAAAGATTCTTTTTGGGGCTTCCACTATACATGAAATAATTTGTTTTTGGAGCATCAGCAATACCTTTCCAAGTAGATCGAGTGTTGAATGCAATAACCTTACCTTCACTACCTGCATATGCAGGATTAAAAACGTTACGGTTGAAACGATCTAAGATTGTGTTTTCTTGAACCTGAGCTTTAGTTTTACTTACTGTAAATAAAACAAAAACCATCAAAAAATACTTTGTGAAATTATAATTTTGGCTCATTAGTTGTGTGATAGTATTTAGTCACAACACTATATTAAATAATATTATAACTAATAAAAAAAATAATGAAGATTAACTCAGAGATTACAGCATAATGAAACATATTGTTTATTTTTGAAACATGATTTTAGAGGTTACTGCATTACTTGTTTCTTTCTTATGTTTTGGCATAGCCCTACTAAGCATCTTCTATTTTAAAAAAAATGACACCATAAACATATACTTCATTGCAGTATTAGTTATAATTGGTTTGCAAAGGTTTGATATTGCTGCATTCAAATTAGGCTTTACAAGCAAAACATATTCTCCAGTACATTTGTACTCCAATTATTTCTTACTCGTTTTTGCATTTTATTCAAATTTTTTAGTCCGTCTTGTTCAGGTTAAAATAAATAAATATTTAACAATTATCTCCTTCGCTCTTCCGGTTGTCTATGTGATTTTAGTTAATCAATTTTTCCCTGATTTTCGATGGAATAAAATTGTTGTCTCTTTAACACTTTTGGTTTACTATATATTTCCTTTGATTGAATTAATTAAGTATTTAAAAATCACCAAGGCTAGGTTAAAGAACCTTAATACAACCCAAAAATGGGTTTTATTAGTTTATTTAATCACAGGAATTATGTCGGTTCAAGGGCTCAATTTTTTCTGGTTTACCCCTGGAAATGAAGCTATTTTTGTCAAAAACTCAATTCTATATTCTTCTGTGATTTGGTTGGTATTACTTTGTTATTTGTTGATAAATCCAATTATTTTATTTGGTGAAAAAAACTTGCTCAAAATTCTTGTAAAGAACAATGTCCAACCCATAAAAATCTGGAGTAGTTCATTAATTACTAGAGTAGATTCAAAAGACATGAAAGTCTACAGAACAATACTTTCTAGTATCAATGAAAATTTATATTTGATAAAAACCCTAGAAAGCAATGATGAAGTACTAAGTAAATATGTCCTTGATGTTGCTCAAATTTCAAAACTAACTTCAATCCCTAAATATCACATTAAGTTTTTATTTAAATACTATTGTTTTTTTTCTGTCAATGAATATTCCAACACGATCAGGATTTTATTCGCTGTAAAACTGATTAAAAAGGGATACCTTGAGTTCAAAACAATTGCAGCACTTGCTCAGAAATGCCATTTTGAATCTAGAATTACATTTTTTAATAATTTTAAAAAAGTAATGAATTTATCTCCAACTGAATATATTAAAACCTTAAAATTAACTCGATAATTAAGTCTATAAAATGATTTAGATTAAGAGAAAAATTCATCAATACGAGTTCTAGCTTTCAAATTCACTATCTTAAAATTTTTATTTCATAAACAATGCCTATGCAAAGGTCAAAACAAAATGTTTCATACCATCAAATCATATTGCTGATTTTAGCTGGAGAATCTGTATTTATTTTACCCTTTGTTTTGGCGCGGATATTTAGACCGACTTTCCTAGACGTTTTTGAATTGTCAAATTTACAACTTGGAAGTTGTTTTTCTATCTATGGTATTGTTGCGCTTTTATCATATGTGTATGGAGGAACCCTTGCAGATAAATTTGCCCCTAGAAAATTAATTTCTGTTTCGCTTGTACTAACCGCATTTGGTGGCTTGTTGATGGCTACTTTTCCATCAAATTTGATCCTAAAAATCATCTATGGCTATTGGGGGTTTACAACTGTTTTTTTGTTTTGGGGAGCGATGATTAAAGGAACACGCGTTTGGGGAGGTACAATGCGACAAGGAAAAGCATTTGGTTTACTCGAGGGTGGTAGGGGCTTTGTGGCTGCCTCTATTGGAGCTGTTGGAGTTTTTATCTTTTCCATAATCTTACCAGATAATATTGTAAGTGCCTCCTTGATAGAGCGTAAAGAAGCTTTTCGATATGTTATTTTATTTACCTCAATGCTAGCAATTGTAGTTGGTGGCTTAGTTTTTTTGTTCATGGAAGATCAAAACAGAATTTCGTCAAAACAAAACTCAGATACTCACTCAATCTCAAACATCCAAAAAGTCTTTAAAATTGAATCCGTATGGTGGTTAATGCTCATTGTGCTTGCTGCATATGTGGGATATAAAATTACAGATATTTTTTCTTTGTATGCTTCAGAGGTCATGTTGTTCAATGAAGTTGAAGCGGCACAAGTTGGTACATTTCAATTGTACCTGCGCCCAGTAATTTGTATAGCTATCGGATTATTGGCTGATAGAACTCAAGGAGCTACTTGGATAATCAATGGTTTTGTTATCATGTTGGTTGGTGCACTTCTATTTGCCAGTGGCCTTATTCGGTCAGGAGCATCACTCTTTTTTATTCTTTCACTAATCACCACAACTACAGGGGTTTATGCATTGAGAACTTTATATTTTGCTGTATTTCAAGAAGGCTATATCCCGCTAGAACTCACCGGAACGGCTGTAGGGGTTATTTCTGTGATCGGGTATACACCCGATATTTTCATTGGGCCAATCATGGGTTATTTGTTGGATGAATCTCCGGGGATTTATGGTCACCAACAGGTATTTATGATGCTTGCAGTTTTTTCAGTTTTAGGGATTTTTGCTGCAATTAAATTCTCTCGCTTGAAAAACGAAAAAATTTGATATTGACTTAAAATTTTTATCTATATTTAAATTAAAAATGGAATTATTAACTATACTTGCTCAAATAATAATCGCTGTAACCATTTTAATTGTATGGGTTTTTCGATTTGACAACATCCAATTGGAGTTCAAGCAATATGGTCTATCTGACCTTACCCGCTCCATAGTGGGTGCTGCAAAAATATCTTTATCAACACTTCTAATTGTTGGTATTTGGCATTCCGAATTAATTCTTATTCCTACCTTGGGAATTGCATTTTTAATGCTTTGTGCGCTTTACGCTCACTTCAGTGTTCGCAATCCCATAGCTAAATATCTTCCTGCAATCGGGTTATTATGTCTTTCGTTGTTGATCGCTGCATCTGAGTTGAACATCATATAAATGTTCACCATACAAGTATTGAGCTACTTTTCTGGAGTTTCTTTTTTGGGATTCGGTATCAGTTGTTTTTTGAGTAAAAACATGGAACTAGAATTCATTCGATACGGCCTGTCCGATTATCGAAAAATTACGGGCTTTTTTCAAATTCTGGGAGGACTTGGCCTTTTGAATTTAAGTTTTAGTGATTTCCTCTGGGGGATTAGTTCGCTCGGATTGTGTCTTTTAATGTTTATGGGTTTTGTTGTTCGCATGAAAATTAAAGACGGATGGGTAAGATCTTTCCCTTCTTTTTTTTACATGATCATAAATGGTTTTATTTTTTGGCACTTAGTGAAAAATTACATTATCTGATCTAAATTTATTTTTTTAAAATCCTGAATCTTATGAGAATATTTTTCTTGATTGGCCTTTTGAGTTACTTTGGTATTGCACAAGAAACGTTCATCCCTCAAAAAACAAAAGTTTCAAAAATTGTTGTTGATGGAAAACTTGACCCAGATGAATGGGAAAATGCAATTCAAATTGATTTGGATATTGAATTCAATCCAGCGAATAATCAAGCTGCCAGAAAACAAACCATAGCCTATATTACCTATTCCAATCGTTATGTTTTCATCGGAGTTTATGCCAAAGATAATCCGTCAAATATCAGAGCCTCCATCCGCCCAAGAGATGACTTTAATATTTGGAATGATGATTTGATTTTGGTTCGTTTAGATCCCTATGCAGATTCTCGAAATAATTTAGGATTGGCTGTCAATGCACTCGGAAGTCAATTTGATGTTAAACAAGTAAACGCTCTTACTGATGAAGGTCGCTACGATAGTAGTTTCAATGTAAACTTCGAATCTGCTGGAACGATTGTTAGTGATGGTTACCAAATTGAAATGAAAATCCCATTGTCGGAAATCCCCTTCCCAAATGGAAAAAATCAAATGTGGCACTTCAATTTTTATCGCAGGTATGTAGAAAATGGAAATGAAATAGAGGTAAGTAGCCAACCTAGGGATCGGAATAATTCTTGTGTAGTTTGTCAAACAACCGACCGTCTAATTTTAAAAGATATTGTGATAGATAAACGACTCGAATTTTTACCCTATTTTTCAAGTAATGTAAGTGGTGAACGCGACACCTCTGATGAAAAACTGAAATATGGAAAACCCAATTTTGGAATAGGCTTAGGGGTCAATATGGATTTGAATAAAAACACCAGTTTAGAGATAACCATCAATCCTGATTTTTCTCAAGTTGAAGCCGATGTAACCCAAATTGACGTCAACTCCTCTTTTTCACTTTTATATCCTGAACGACGACCCTTTTTTAATCGTGGTGCAGATTTAATCAATTTTACGGACGGAGCATTTTATTCTAGATCCATATCAGAACCCATTGTTGCCTCTAAAATCATAAGTCAAGGAAAAAAATCGCGCTTATTACTCTTGAATGCACTAGATAACAGTACTCCTTATTTGGTAGGAGGAGAAGATCGATCTTTTAACGGAAACGGAGGGAGAAGCTTCGTAAATGTATTTCGTTATCAAAAATTGATAAGCAATAAATCAAGGATTGGAACGATCCTTACAAACCGTTTTTATAACGGTGGAGGTTATGGTCATTTATTAGGTTTTGACGGGCTTTTTCTTTTGAACAAAAAATGGAGGCTCAGTTTTGAACTATTTAAAAACATCAATCAAGAACCTGTTGAAGAATGGATCGATTCAACAGAATCAATACAAGGAAAAACAGTTGCTTTGGATGGGGACAACTTGAACGGTGATGCAATTTACTTCCAACTTTATCGAAACACAGAACATTGGGAAAGCTATTTCTTTTATCGAAATATTTCACCTCAATATCGAGCAGACTTAGGTTTTGTTGTAAAAAATAATCGCCGTTGGGGAACACTTTTTCATAAATATCAAAACATACTCAACAAACCCGGACTACAATCTTTTGGGTTCGGAACCAAAATAGATGTGGTCTACACCTTTGAAGATCTTTACAAAAATTTCAGTGTTGACTTCTTTGCCTTTCTTACAACGTTTGGACAAACAGAACTGAGGTATACGCTGGATTACGATGCTGTAAAAACCTTTTTAGAAATTCGATTTAATGACCTACCCACAAACGAATTGATCCTTTCTGGCAAACCCTCTGAATCCATAAATTTTAGAATAAACTTAACTGCAGGAAAAGATCTTTCGGTAAATGAAGTAGTTCCCGAAGTTGGATTACTTCGTTCAGCTTACCTTACTTTTGGAATTCAGTTAAACGACAACTTAAACATCAATCCCTCTTGGCGATATTCTCGCTTAGAACGAACTAATGGAGGCGAAGACTTTTTTGAGGGTTCTATTGCTCGGATGAGCATTCGCTATCAATTCAATAAAGCTTTTAATATTCGCGTGATTGCTGAAAAAAACAGCTTCAATGATCAATTTTTTGTTCAACCACTGTTTCAATGGAATCCAAATCCATCAACCATATTTTATTTTGGAGGAAATCAAACAACCCTTGAAAATCTTGAGGATGCTCATTTTCAAATTCTTCAATTCAACCGATCCCAGTTTTTTGTTAAGTTTCAATACCTAATCAATTAAAATGGTTACAAAACACAACTATTGTTGTCTCTTGTTGTTACCTTTATAATAATTTAAAATTATTTTATTATGAAAAAAATTCTGCTAAGTGTGTTTGCACTTGCTACCTCAATCCTTTCGGCTCAAGAATATCATTGGACTTCTTACAATTTTACTGTTGCAGGTGAAGATGTAGAAATTGTTGGGAAATTGATGGGAGACTATTTTAGTAAAGAAGAAAGTAAAGCAGATGGGGTTTCTGTTTTTTTATTTGAAAATCACTTCAACGACAGTTCAGTCGACTTTTCTCATTCAATCGTATTCACAGGAAGTTTGGATGCTATGGGAACACAATACTCACAAGATCCAAGTGAAAGTTGGCAGCTGTTTTTAACCAAATTGGGGGGGTACATAAAAAGTCATTCCTCAGCAGCAGGGAAAAGCTTATTGTCCTTTGGAGAAATAGGATCACATCCTGTACAAAACGTGTATTGGCTTCGGGTTGATGAGCCCTCCAAAATGGCAAATGCATTTAAAACGTACAATAGCAAATTCAATCCCAGTGACCGAAGAGTTACATTAGGGTCATTTGGTTTAGGACGAAGTCCGTCGGGTGAAACTCATTATGTTTTAGTAGGTGTAGATGATTTTAAAACGGCAATGAGTACAAGTAAATACCGAGAGAAAAATAAAGCTGCTCAAGCTGCTTGGGTAAAATATTGGGATGATGCAGGTGAGGTAAAACTAGTCCGCTCAACTACTCGAGTTATGCTCGGAAAGTGGTAAATTTTTATTTAAATTTAAAACAATAGAACCTCCCTTTTGGAGGTTTTATTGTTTTTAGAGGTCCTTTCGTTTCAGAAGTTATAGACTTGCAAACTCGCCATTCTGATTAAAAATAATCTAGCCTAACCCATTGCGATTGATAAAAAAATTCAATGTTTAGTTATGATTAAATTTATATGTTGTATTTTGAAAGTAAATTTAATGAATAAATCTTTTAAAATGAAAAATCTATTTACCCAATTATTATTGGTCGCAACAACATTAATTTATGGTCAAAACCTTGCGTTTGACTTTGCATTTATCAAGGCCGAAGACATTGGAGCTTATGATCAAAACTTGAAGTTAAAGTTTCAAAAAATGAACCAAAACTACATCGATGATGGACAAATCTATGGTTGGCACGTTTGGAAAGTAATCAATGGTGCACAAACACCTTTTACCCATTTGGCTGTAAGTATTTATGACCTCGACAAAATGGATGAAGATTACAAAGGAAAAAAATGGACCGAAGTATTTCCTGATTTTGCTCAAAATGAACTTCAAGATTGGGGAAAGAAAAACACTGAAAACCGCAAAATTATTTTTGAAACACAAATGGTAAACGTTGCTGACGTTCTTAAAAAAGGAGTTACCGAATACCCTGATATTGCAGTAATGAATTTCATGAAAGTTAAAGGCGGTAAATACAAAAGTTATGAAGACGCTGAAAAGTCATTCACAAAATCTATCTCAAAAACCGATGCAAGAAAAGGATGGAGTTTTGCAAAAAGAATTGATCGTGTAGGGACTGACCTGTCGTGGTCACATTTTACAGTTGACTGGTACGAAAAATATTCAGATTTCCTAAAAGAGGGAGCTAAACCTTCACATGATGCTGATCAAGTTTATGATAACATAGCAACACTCAGAGACTTGAAAGATCGTGTAGTTCTGAAAAAATTTATTTTCTTGAATAAATAAAATATACTTTGTACTTCCACAATAAAACCCTCTAATAAAGAGGGTTTTTTATTTTACAAATCCAACGGTGGTATTACTTTTTGCTTGATCAAGAGGGCATCGTTGTACACAAAAGGTTTTGGCATCATATGCTTTGGACGCTCATTCATTTCAACCCATGGATTATTCATTAAGTCAAAAGAATACTCAAAAAGTATAAATGTCGGTAGCTGTTCTTTAGAAAGAACATAGGAAACCTCAAGCGTATCTTTTTCAGAAACATAAAAGGTAAGAAGTCTGTTGTTCGGTTTGGTAAATAAAAGCTCATTTGAACCGGATTTTAAAACCTCAATTCCATTAAAAGATAGGTGATCGAAAGAAACTTCTGAGTCAACATAAAGCCTCAAAACATTGGCTTTTTTTTCTGGGATTAACCGAAATGATGTACTCCTCTGATCACCGATAAGTGTGTCTCGAGTAAATTGAGCCTTGTAGTGAGGTATGTTCACAAAAGCAGCTTTGGAAGTGTAGGTGTAGCCTGAATTGTATTTACTGTAACCTGCCTTTTTTGAGTCTAATGAAATAGGGACTGGATTATCACCCAAATAGCTTCTTGTCCAATCATCCAAAAAGGAGTCATAGGTTAACCAAGAAGCTTCTTCTGAATTCAAGTCTTGAGAATAGATTAAGCTGTTGGGCTTTTTACGATCTTCATTAAAATCACTGGTTAAATGTGTATTAATAAAAAGAACAAATGTGAGGAACAGAAAACCTAAAGACAAAAACTTTTTGAAGTCATATGAGCCCATAAAAGAAAATAACAACCCAAAGAGCAAAACCGTAAGAAGAGTACTCATAACGATCATTTTTAACCCTAATCCTATGGGGAAAGTTTGAATCAATGGGCTAAACAAAAATACCGCAGGTGATGCCAAGATCAGAAGTAAAAGGGGGTTTGTACGATCGTCTTTTATGAGCAATCCAAAAGACAGTAAAGCAAAATAAAATGGAAGAATAAAATAAGCCGCTCCTTTTAAATAAAAAGCCAAAAGAACATTAATAATCAACCAAAAAAACAAAGGGGCAACAAATTGATTAACGACGTTTACACCCAAGGAGAGTTTATGGGAAAAATAAAATACAGCTGCCAAGGTTAACGCAACAAAAAGTCCAATGTAAGCATGTCCGTTGTAAGTAAAACCATGCTGAATTTCTTGATAATGTGGGTACAATTTTAAAATCCATTTCCATCCATTAATTCCCAGAAGAAGAGCAAAAATCAAGGACAAACCATAAGGCACAAAACCTTTAAGAATTAATTTTAAATTGAGTGCCCCCCTTTTAAATCCAAAATAAAGAAGACCGATGAATAGTATACTTGCCAAAAGGGTCATTGGCATAACCCAATCAAAAGGGTAAGCAATCATCTTTAAAAAGGGAAAGTTGGTATAAACGTAATCTTTCTTGCTCTTGAGATCTTCCAAATCAGCATTTGAAAAATAATGTAAAAGAGGGAGTAAATAACTGCCTTGGTGTTGAAGGGTATTTCGGTCGAGACGTTCATAGCTATCCCCAGCCGTGTGATAATCATAATGATCGTCTATAAATGCAAAAAAAAGACCCTCAATATCTCCTTCTTCTCTTAAAATAGTTGAGTCCGTATCATTGGGAAGCATTTTATAAATACTGTACAACAAGGAACTAGCAACTGGAAACTCTGGATTAGCCTGCATAAAGCCTTGAATCAAGTTTTTATTCCCTTGATTTGTTTCTACAATCATTGAGCTCGGTCCTCCACTACCTCTAGACTCAAAGTTGAGCGAAAGCCCCACATTTTTTGCCCAGGGATGTGATCGAACAAACAACTTAGCCCCTTCCAAACCAACCTCTTCTCCATCGGTAAACAGTATGATAATATTATTTTTGGGTTGCTTCCCACTGGCTTGGTATGCTCTTAAAGATTCCAGTATGGTTACCACCCCACTTCCAGCATCACTTGCCCCAAAAGAGGGGGTCAAGGCACTGTCATAATGAGAAAAAATCAAAAGACTTTTGGTCGAATCTGTACCTTTTATCTTAGCCACAATATTGACCGGTTGTGTCATTTGACCTCTCCTTTGGTTAAAAACATATCCTCGTTGTGTTTCGGGCTCTAATCCCAAATCTTTAAGCGATTGCATTAGGAATGATCTGACACGTCTGTTTTCTTCTGTACCAATGTAATGTGGGGCTTTTGAAATTTCTTTCAGTGGGATCAAAGCTCTTTCGCTAGAAAATTCCAACTCCGAAATACTTAAAGGGGCTCCCTTACTTGGCATAAGATCATAAAAACTAAAATAAATCAATCCTAAAAGAAGAATGAAGGAAAATTCGAAAGCCTTTTTCATTTTGTGGTATTTTATGGTATTAGTTTATGTCATCCTATGAAGATAATTACAAACTCGATATATATAAATTCAGGTTCAATGTAAAAAAAAATATCGATGTTTTTTCAAATTGCAATATAAACCAAAGAGATAATTTTATATTTAACAAAAAAGATCTTTTGAAAAAATTATTTAAAATATTGGGAGGAATCATCCTCGGGATTGGAACTTCAATTTTAGTATTTATTGCCATATTTTACGTGGTGTTTAACCAAAAGTTACCAGCTGGAAAAATTGGAGCTGAAGCTGATAATTTAGCAATTCAAATGAGAAATTCTTTAAATTATGAAGCATATCTTAACACAAACTATTTAGCTTGGACATTCAATAAAAAACGGCAATATGAGTGGTTCAAAACCGAAGGTAGATGCATCGTGATTTGGAAAAACATTAAGGTTCATTTAGATTTAAAAAAAACTTCAAAGTCAAAAGTATTCATGGAAGGGAATGCGTATTCAGGAGAAAAAAAACAAGAATATATCAAAAAAGCTTTGGCTTATTTTAACAACGATTCTTTTTGGCTTGTAGCTCCCTTTAAGGTATTTGACAAGGGAGTAGAACGACGTCTAATTGAATTAAAAAATGATGAAAAAGCTTTACTCGTAACCTACACATCTGGGGGGACAACTCCCGGGGACTCATACCTTTGGCGTTTTGATGAAAAGGGTTCCCCTAAATCCTATCAAATGTGGGTAAACTTAATTCCCGTAAAAGGACTAGAAGCCTCTTGGGAAAATTGGGTCACAACAAAAAGTAAGGTGAAATTAGCTACCCTTCATGAAATCCTTTTTTACAAAATACAATTGACAGAATTAAATACCTCAGAATAGATCTTTTCAAAAACGGGCATTATTTTAAAATCTGTTTTTTATTACCTTTAATTGATGAAAAAGCTAACATTATTTATTGTGGTTCTCTTCTTCACATCTTGTTCAAAACAAAATGAGAACACAACCGATTGTATTGATGAAAATTCCATTGCAACCGACTTTACTTGCATCGAAATTTATCAGCCTGTATGCGGTTGCAATACTGTAACCTACAGTAACAATTGTTATGCAGAAGCAGCCGGAGTTAGTTCCTACGATGAAGGCGTCTGTGGCAATTGATTGCTAATCGATAATTTTTTTTACTTAAAGCTAAAAGCCAATCCCGAAGATTGTTCTAGGCGTTGTAAAAGAGCATCTCCCATTGCAACTGAAGGAGTAAGAACCCCATTGATTTTGGGCAACTCATCCACTGCTAAACATACTGCGGTTTCGCCTAACATTTTGGATGTTGATCCATATCCCGGGTCTTTGTCGCCAGTTACTTTACCCATAGCCGAAGAACCATCCTCAAGGGTAACATAAAATCGAAGGTTGTAAAAACCATTTTCTCTTTGCTCCCTATCGGGTCCCTCACCGGGTTTTGGTAAAAGTTTATTCGCAATACTTTTTAAGACTGATTTTGGTTTGGCAGTCATAAACATCAATGGAATTGCAGCAAGAACACCCTTCATCTTTCCTTTAAATCCTTTTCCACTCAAGGTGGCCTCATCATATCGGAAATCCTTCCCGTAAGAATAATTACTAAGAGCATTACTTCTCCGAACTACTTTTGTATTGATCCCTGCCATGATAAATGGTCCTACATAACTTTGAGAAGTTTTATCAAATACGACTGACATGAGATCGGGACGATCCTCACCCTCTTGTTGATCAGCGGGATTTAAACCGTAGGGATTGGTCAAAACCTTGTAAATACTTTTGTCTTGTTGTGCTTGTTCCATGACTTTACTCAAACTTGCATAGGTGCCACCACTCAAACCACCTCTCATAGCGACAACCCGCATACTGATTTTTTTTGCACGCTGTCCTTTTTGTGCTTTAGCCTCTCTTTGAATAAAATAAACTCCCATGTCAGAAGGGATAGAATCGAAACCACAGCTATGAACAATTTTAACCCCATTGGCCTGAGCTGCTTCCTGATGTTTATCGACCATTTGTCGCATCCACTGTACCTCACCTGCCAAATCACAATAATGGGCTTTATGCTCTACACATGCCGCAACAAGTTTTGATCCGTAAATGGCATATGGCCCCACAGTTGTACAAATTACTTTTGTGCGAAGTACCATCTGTTTGATACTGGCTTCATCAGAACTGTCTGCAACAACAATTGGAACAGATGAATCTGCTATTGCTGCTCGTACGGTTTCTAACTTCTCTTGGTTACGACCAGCCATTGCCCATTTTAGATTCCTAGATGTACCGTATTGTTTAAACAAATATTCAGCTACTAATCTTCCTGTAAAACCAGAAGCTCCCCAAATAATAATGTCAAATTCTCTTGATTGATTCATAGATGTAGTATTGCTTTGATGTAAAAATATTAGTTCTTCTTGGGAATACCGGGGAAAAACATATTCGTTGTTTCTTGATGTTTTCTGTAATCTGGTCTTTTCTCAACCGAATAATACTCCGATGGGATTGCTCCAGTGTAATAAACTAAAGTGGTATACATGATTCTGGAAACATACATAAGAGAAGCCAAAAGACCAATCCATAAAAAAATATTTAGATTGGATTGATGGTAAATTAACGAAGGGATAGAAGTCAAAATTAGAGCATTCCAAACCATCCATTCTGCAAAATAATTTGGATGACGGCTGTACTTCCATAAACCTACATTACAAACTTGTCTTTTTTTATTTTCTAATCGGCTTTTCTTAAGGAATACTTGTTTTTGAAAATCTGCTACATGCTCCATAATTAGAAATAAAAACCAAAATGAATATCCCAAAATCTCCAAAAAAGAAATGTGATCTTGAGGATTAAAGGCTTGCAAGATTGCTGGCATTGCCAAAAAAGTAATATTGGCAAAACATTGGATCATAATTTCATAATGAAGGGAAAGGTTCTCATTGGTGTACCCCTGTTTTTTCCATCGTATTCTTTGAAACTGATACCTCGAAAGTTCTGTGTCTAAATGTCCTTTTTTGAATAAAACCAGAGCGCCAATTCCCATTCTCAAACCACAAAAAATGTACATGGCGGCAATACAATAAGTCCTTAGCCAATACCCTTCTCCAAAAATTAGAGCAAGTATTCCAATTAAAACAAGCCCCCAAGGCCAAGCAATATCAACATACGACATGCGCTTTGTAAAATAAGCAGGAATACAAACTACTCCGATAAAAAGTACAATTTGATAAAGGGCATTCCAAGGCACAAACTGCTCGAAAATAGGCGTGAATGATAAAACCGTAAAACACAACATAAACGGCAGGTAGCCTATGCTTCTGCGAAGCGTATTTCTAAAACTTAATTCCATTCTTTTTTTCTAAAAACCCAAGTAATGTACAATTAATTTTCTTGAATTATTGAACACAATGTTTTAAAATAAAATCATTAAAATATTAATTGTGTTTTGCAAGTGTGAAGATCCTTTGTGTCTTATCAAAAATAAATTTAAATCTTATGAAAAAATTACTATCAGTATTTACGTTATTCTTTAGCGTTTCAATGTTTGCACAAAACATATTCTGTTAAGATGTACTACTCGAAGTAAATGCGGAAAATGTTGGTGCTTTGGTAGACAACTATTATTCAAGCATTGATATTCCCCAAAATGTATCTGTAGAATTTTCAAGTATTCCATTTAAAAGTACTCACGAAAATGCGACTCATATTTTGAGTATTGTATCAAATTCAGCAGAAAGTTTAGGAATATTTGGAGGATCATTGACGGATCAAGAATGGGATTTGTACATCTCAAAAATGCAGAAAAATATAGAAAATATTAGAACTTCATCAGGAAATGGATTGTTGAGTTTCAATTCAGACGTTCAGTTTTCAATTGGTCAAGCTTGGGTTTTCAAAGGAAAAGACATCAGTAACTTTGTAAATGCATTTGGCAAGCTCATGAAAATCTTTAAGTTCGAAGGTCTGGTTGGTGCAGGTCAAGTTGTTCATGAAACTGATAATGGAGAAAACGCTTACATCTATGGAACCTATGCTAATTAATCCAAAGCGCTTGGTTTTGGTCCCAAGGGCGATCGTGAGGCAATAGCTTTTCAATTATTCAATCAAGAAATATCCAATGAAACCTTCAGCAAAATATTTACTAGAGTGTTGATCAAAAGGTTTTAAAAACAAATACTGTATTAGAGATTATATTCTAATGAACAACAATACATTTTAAGTTTAAACCAAAAAAATACCCTCATAAACAGGAGGGTATTTGTATTTACATAAGCATTAATTTACTGATGGTAGCATAGATTCAACAAGTCTAAGTTTTTCGTTTTGTCTTCCCCACATCTCCAAAGATTGGTCAAACAATTCAATGTCATTTGTCCATGAATTCCATCCAAACATTTCATCATATTCTTCTTCCCAAGTATTATCAATACCGCTGGGCTCTTTTTCGTGTTTCTCAAATCCTACATAGCGTACAAAAAGATTGCGATTTCCTCCAGAATGTAATCTTAAAGTAATGCTTGACATGTCTTTATTGAATTTCCCCTGCACTTTTCCAATGCGTTCAATGAATCGGTAAAAGTGATCCGATTGATCTTGTTTAACAATAAAAACCGTCTTAACCAAATGCTTAGACGGATTTGCTTCTTCGCTTACATTTACATCTGCCCATTTTAGCCGTTGCCAAATTTGCTGTCCTCCTTTTGGTGAGCAATATTTTGAAACATTAGAACTCCAATAGTTTAACTCTTTGGATTTGTCTTTGTCATAGTCAGCCGGAGTCTGAAATGGCATAATGCGCTCATAAACTCCTGCGTTATCTCCCGTCATAATTTTGTAAGTTACAATTAGGTTATTGGGAGAGGTATTGAACATTTCTGTTTTAGCAGCTGCTGCAGCTTCAAACTTTTGAGTCATTCCATCTTTGGGCTGATAATGCCAGGTGTTCCAGTATTCTGCTTTTTCATTTCTCTGTCCAAAAACAGAAAAACTCAAGCTTAGAAGTAAGGTAAACAGTGTGACTTTTTTCATTTTGTAGATTTAAAAATTTTATACAAGATATAAAAATAGTTGTAGGTTGCAACTAATACTTTAGCGTTTTGAAAACCTTTGAAATCAAAAAACCCTCTATTTAGAGGGTTTTTAATTGATTGGAAACCTAAATTATTGTGCTTCCTGAGAGGCAACGTATCGCTCAATCTGAACATTCATGCCGTTTACATCCATCCAATCAGAGAATGTTGCGATTTTACCGTCTTCGTTAAATGAGATCACAGCGTACCATTTGTTATTGGCTGGAGCTCCTGTGGCAGTGTGCGTAGTCATCCAAGTTCCATAAACCCGAAGAATATTGGGGTTGGGATCTGCACTTCCACTGGAGAAAGTTGATCCTCCCCAGAAACCTTTGTCAGATCCTATCAGTCCTTTACCTTCTTCAAACTTGATGTCTTGAAAATTATCGAAATAACCCTTTACTGCTTCGCCGAAATCATCATAGCCCAACAACTTGTTTTCGTTATAGTATGGTGGAGACCACTTCACAGAATCTGCAATTAAGGCCATCAATCCATCCATGTTTTCTTCGTTAAAGTTTTGAGCAAAAGATTTAAAAGTATCAATATTTTTCTCGAAAACAGCTTTGTCTTCAGCTGATGGTCCTGCCGGAGCTTGATTGCATGATGAAAAGAGTATTGGAGCAGAGAGAATCAAATAAATTAATTTTTTCATTTTAGATATAGTTATGATTAATAGCTACAATTTACGAAAAAAGTTAATACTTGCAGTTTGTAAGTAATCTATGTGATCAAAAGTTCTTCTCACAAACGAAAATAGTATCTTTAAATAAAAACTTATGAAATTATTATCCATCCTTCTAGCCTCTTTTGTTTGTGTAAGTTTATCAGCACAACAGATCCTATACATTAACAGTAACGATCATCTACAAAAAGGTTATCCTTTTTCACAAGCAACTCTGGTTAACAACATCATTTACTTGTCTGGAGAACTGGGAACCACCTCCGATGGAACTCTAGTTGAAGGAGGAATTGTTCCCGAAACAATTCAGGCACTCAAAAACATTAGTGAAACCCTGGAGTACATGGAAAGTTCTATTGATAACGTATTTAAATGTACCTGTATGCTGGCTGACATAAAAGACTGGCCTCAAATGTCAAAAGCCTACAAGAGTTTTTTTAAGCCTGAAAGATTACCCGCTAGAAGTGCTTTTGCAGGAAGTGGTCTTGCTTTAAATGCGCGTATTGAATTGGAATGCTGGGCAGTCTTAAAAAATTAAATTCGAACTGATGAAAGCAAAAGAAGTGACTTTATTTGGAGGTACAGGATTAATTGGGAGTTCGCTTCTAGAAATCCTGTTGAAAGATGATCATTACAGTAAGATTAATGTAGTCACACGAAGATCTTTTTTGGTTAATAACAGTAAAGTAAGTGTTCACCTTATTGACTTTTTAGATCAAAAAGCCATCGAGCAAACCCTTGAAAATAGTGAAATTGTTTTTGCTTCAATTGGCACAACACAAGCTCAGGTAAAAGGAGATAAAGATGCTTACCGTAAAATTGATTTTGACATCATCTACAACCTTGCCAAAGCTTGTAAAAAACATCAAGTAAAACATTTTTTGTTTGTATCCTCCCAGGGTGCAGATCACAAAAGTTCTAATTTTTATTTAAAGCTCAAAGGAGAAATCGAACAGGCTGTTTTTGATTTAAAATTATCTTGCTGTTCTGTTTTTCGTCCCTCACTATTGTTAGGAAAACGAAATGAAAAAAGACCTGGTGAGCAAATCGCACAATGGATTATGCCTTTGTTCTCATTTCTTATGCCTTCAAACTTCAAGCCTGTTGATGCTTATTCGGTAGCTCAATCGATGGTCAATATCTCCCAATCAAACCCCAAAGGATTCAACTTTTTTCATTACCGAGAAATTAAAGATTCTCTTTTGTAGTTACCGATTTTAGCTTCATTAATTGGTGGTGTTTCAAATAAGGTGCTATCTTGAATGTGTTTTTACATTAGTAATCTTTAAATATCTTTATTTTGAAAACATCAGTTGTAATATTTGTTCTTCTATTTTCAATCTCTACGTTTAGCGTTCATAGTCAAATCAAAAAAGAAAAAATCTCGTTTGAAAGTGCCAATCCCTTTTCATTCAGCGATGTTATTCTGGATCTTGAAAATCAAGAAAAACAAGAAGTTTATGGGCAGTTAACCCTCCCCGTAGATTCTTTGAATTCAACAAAAAAATACGCTTTGATAATTGGAGTGGCCGGAAGTTTGGGATGGAAAAAGCACCATCTTGATTACATGGAAATGTATCAAAAAGAAGGATATGCAACTTTTGAACTCAACAGTTTTAAAAGCAGAGGCATTACCTCAACGGTTGGTTCTCAAGATCAAGTAACCACAGCAGCCATAATTTTGGATGCCTATCGGGCTTTAGAAAAACTGTCAGGACATCCCAACATCGATCCCAAAAAAGTTTCGATAACAGGATGGAGTCTTGGAGGTGGAGTTTCCTTATTCTCAGGATGGTTGCCGCTAAAAAATGCAATTACCAAAGAATACACTTTTGCTTCTCATTTGGCCTTTTACCCTCCTTGTTTTATTAATCCCGAAAACACAGATTTTACTCAGGCTCCAATTCATATTCTTGCGGGTGAAATAGACAACTGGACCCCTGCAGAACCTTGTAGGCTTCTTGTCGATAAACTGAAAGAAAAAACCAATATTAATATTACCATTTATACAAATGCTCATCATGGTTTTGACAGTGAATTACCTGTTAAAAGAAATGAAAAAGGATACAGCTTTGAAGACTGTATGTTTACCCTGACCAAAGATGGTGATGTCTTGATGAACTATTTACAACTTCCAATATCAAATGCAATTCTTCAAAAATTAGGACTTCTCTTTTGTGTTGAGCGTGGGGTTGATTTGGGAGGTAATCCAGACGCAAGAACTCAGGCAATGGCTTTCTCAAAATCTTTTATGAAAAAAACTTTGACCCCTAATATCCGTGAGTAAACTTGAAGATTTACGTTGGGTAATCATTGCATCAGAAGCTGAGGTAGTTAAATGGACAAAAGCTTTTAATGATTTTAATAAAAACATAAGCCTAGAAGTTGGTCCCAATGTTTCATCCCCTCAAACCGTAGATGTGCTGCTTTTGTGGAATCATCCCAAAGGAAGCCTTTTGCCTTTTACCAATACTAAAATTTACTATTCACTTGGGGCGGGTGTAGACCATTTAGTTAACGACCCCAAATTGTATCCACAGGTTCCAATCAGTAGAATCGTAGATCCCCTACTTTCATTTTCAATGAGCAATTACATTCTTTTTGCGGTTTTGTATTATCAACGTAAATGGTCCAAGTTTCAACAAAACCAAATGGATCGAAAATGGGATCATGACGGTCCAGCAGAAAGAGCTATTAAAGTCGGTGTACTGGGGATGGGAACCTTGGGGTCTGATGCCGCAAAAAAGCTAAATTTTATGGGGTTTCCTGTTGTGGGTTACAGTCCTACCCAAAAAAAAATCGAAGGAATTATTACTTATTGTGAAGGTGGATTAAATTCATTTTTAAACGCCTGTAACGTTCTTGTTTGTACGGTACCTTACACCGACCAAACTCATGGATTGTTGTCCAAAACCCTTTTTCAGCAATGCTCTCCATCGACTTATCTAATCAATGTTTCAAGGGGTGGGGTTCAGGTAGAAAACGATATTATTGATGCCCTTGATACAGGGAAGTTATCCGGAGCTTTTTTGGATGTTTTTGAACAAGAGCCTTTACCCAAAAATAATCCTTTATGGGACCACCCCAAAGTAAATATTACTCCTCATATTGCTAGCATAACAAACTCTTTGGCAGGAGTAAAACAAATTATCAAAAACGTTAATCGTCTTCTAAAAAACAAAGAACTTCATCATACGGTTAACAAATCAAAAGGCTATTGAAAAACCATTTAGTTCAGAACATTTTCTCTTAAATTTCTTATTTTTTAGATTTCTTCCTCCTTCGAAATTGTTTTTTAGTTTTAGAATAAAACTAAAAGATAGTGCTGTTTGTCCATAAAATCGATACTTTTAGTTGTAAACCAGAATTACTATTAACTATGAAAAAACTATTACTACTATTTGTTGCTTTCTTATCTATATCCACGTATGCACAAGATGATGTAACTTATGAGTCTGCTCTTTATATTAATGATGTTTCCATTTCTGAAATTCCGAGATTTGTTGAACTCCACAAAAAGTTCACAGATATGTCGTTAGGAGAAAACAGAAAAATGACCGGAGAATGGCTTTTTAGACACTGGTATGGATCGGGTCACACCTTTGTTATTTACACCCAATACAAATCCATGGAAGATTTTCACAAGGATGCTGATATTGCCAATGCAAACATTAGAACCAAAATAAACGCAATGGAAGATGAAAGTGCCAAAGAAGCTCTTAAATTGGAGTGGAGAGAGTACAGATCTTTTGCCAACGGACATTCAGATGAAGTTAGGGCTGCATACAAATCAACAGGGTATTATCAATCCGACAAGGCTGATTTTGACACCCCTTTTGTTATGGTAGTAGGAAGATACAATTCTTCTGGAGCATGGGGAAAAATGGGGAAAGCATTTTATGACTGGAGAATCAAAAGTTCTGTTGATGATGGGTCTTCATTGTCTGGCGGGGTTTCTTACCACTACATGGGGACAAGTTCTGATATTGAAGTATGGCAGTGTTACCCAAATTTGGTTGAATTTGCGAAAGCAGTAACTGCAAAAAACACAGACTCTGAGGAAGCTACTAAGGCCAGAAAAACGTTTTGGAGTTTGGTTGATGGTGCCCACGAAGATCAAATTTATATTCACCTAGGACACGTAAACACTAAGAAAGGAATTTTTGATTTAGCTGGGAAAGACCGCTAAAAAAAATCCAATTTATTTAAAAAGGCGCTTTGGCGCCTTTTTTTATGGTCTTGATTCAAATTTATTTTCTTAAAATCGATTTAGAAAAATATTCATCTGAAATTGCTGGATTGAATTTAATGTCTAGAATTACAAAATCTGTTCCCTTTCCATCTTTGAGTACATCTTTGTAGTTCAATCGAGTGGGGTACCACCTGCCATCGATTTGCTTGATATTCATAAACAAAGTTGTTTTGAGTAGAATCCCGCTTTTAGCATAAAGGTTTTCTTTTAGAGGAACAAATCTATTTTTATCAACCCATAAGATTCGTTTGTCATACGCCAGATCGTCCACAAAAGCTGTAAGTTCCATTATCCAGCTTGGTCTGCCCTGATAGATTTCTTCTCCAACAATTTTGGTATTGTACAAATCCGAGAGTTTGCGTTCTTCCATCATGTCTTCATAAGAAAGGTCGGATCCCATTACAGATTGCCGCAACAAATGGCCTGACAGTTGTATGGTTCTGTCTGTGGCGGGCGAATAAATCCATAAGCGATTGTCTAATTTTAGCATCTTTGTCCCTTTTTCCCTTTCTGGAGAAAGGTATTCCGTAAAGTTGTTTTGCTGTCCTTTGGAATATCCTTTTGAGCGTATTGTTCGGCTCTTTCGTTTGCCATAAACGATCATTTCTGAAGTAATAATCTGTGTTTCAGAAAACATGTTTTTATCAACTTTTTTTATGATTTCAAGCGCTTCCTTACTACTTTGCTGAGCTGATAAATCATTCGAAAAATAAGCGCAAAATAACAATACAAATAATATTTTTTTCATGGTCCCCCTTTGGTTAAACTTCTAATTCCTTGAACAAACGTGCGGTTTCTCTTTTAAAAATACCTCTCCCTGCGAGTGCTGTTCCCAATAACATTGAAAATAAACCGGGAATAAATCCAATAAAAAAGAGGTTAGTCGATACGTGAGCTCTAACAATTGATGGCATTATGATAGTTGAATTTTCGACATCCTTTGAAATATCAATTCCCACTTCTTGAAGGTAGTAACACAATCCTATTCCCAATATTGATCCAATAAGTGACCCGATCAATCCTATGATTGAAGCTTCTGCAAGCAGCAAACCGAATACGTTTCTTTTGGATTCACCAAGAGCTATGCGGATTCCAAATTCTTTGTAACGCCTGAGCCCACCAATAAGGCCTGTATTCCAAAGAACCAGAGACATGGCAAAGATGAAAATGAAAATGAAAATCGCATTAAAAGATTCTGCAACATCAAGAGAGGTTTTTAAATCATTTTGCTGCTTTAAAGTGACCATTATTGGAGCGTATTCATCTTTACTGTTTATGAATTGGGAATTGAATTCTTTGGC
>MDSY01117943.1_pt1 | contig 142397 bp, 148 predicted proteins | sample 811131 | NCBI WGS metagenome assembly MDSY01 (sample SAMN05326643, study PRJNA326480) | marine metagenome | isolation source: seawater | place: Atlantic Ocean: South West | collected 2010 | reverse complement strand
TCAGCTGCCCGAGGGCACCGAGATGGTGATGCCCGGTGACAACCTGAAGTTCGGTGTTGAGCTGATCGCCCCGATCGCCATGGACGAAGGTCTGCGTTTCGCCATCCGCGAAGGTGGCCGCACCGTCGGCGCCGGCGTCGTTTCCAAAATCATCGAATAGGGTAACCGGTTTTCCGGCCCCCATAATTCCATGGGGGCCGGTCAACATTTGGGGCCAAGGAATTTAAGGCAAGAGCCATGGACCAACAGAACATAAGAATTCGGCTGAAGGCGTTTGACCATCGTGTGCTGGACCAATCCGCGCGCGAGATCGTCAACACGGCCCAGCGGACCGGCGCCTCGGTGCGCGGCCCCATCCCTTTGCCGACCCGCATCGAGAAGTTCACCGTGCTGAAGTCGCCGCACGTGGACAAAAAGTCGCGGGAACAGTTTGAAATCCGCACCCATAAGCGGGTGCTCGACATCGTCGATCCGACGCCGCAGACCGTGGACGCGCTCATGAAGCTCGACCTGGCCGCCGGCGTCGACGTCGAGATCAAGCTCTAAGAGGGCCCTGACGATGCGGACTGGATTGATCGCACAGAAGCTGGGCATGACCCGTGTCTTCCAAGAAGACGGCCGGCACCTTCCGGTGACCGTCCTGAAGGTGGACAGCGTGCATGTCGTCGCTCAGCGCACGATGGAAAAGGACGGCTACTCGGCGGTCCAGCTTTCCTGGGGTAAAGGCAAGCCGAAGAACATGTCCAAGGCGCTGCGTGGCCACTATGCGAAGGCCAAGGTGGAGCCGGGCAAGCGTCTGCGGGAATTCCGCGTGACCGAAGACAACCTGGTTGAAGTCGGTGCCGAACTGTCGGCCGAGCACTTCATCAACGGCCAGAAAGTCGACGTCACCGGCACCTCGATCGGTAAGGGTTTCGCCGGTGGCATGAAGCGCCACGGCTTCGGTGGTCTGCGGGCCTCGCACGGTGTGTCCATCTCGCACCGTTCGCATGGTTCGACCGGTCACTGTCAGGACCCGGGCCGTGTGTTCAAAGGCAAGAAGATGGCCGGTCAGCTTGGTAACAAGCGTTGCACCGTCCAGAACCTGGCCATTGTCGCGACCGACGCCGAGCGCGGCCTGATCCTCATCGAGGGCGCCGTGCCGGGTTCGAAGGGCGGTTTCGTCCTGGTTCGTGACGCGGTGAAGAAGGCTCTTCCGGCCGATGTGCCGCTGCCGGCCGCGCTGAAGAGCGCGCCTGTCGCGGAGAAGGAAGAAGCGCCGGTTGAAGCTGCCGAAGCAGAAGCCCCCGTTGAAGCGCCGGCCGAAGACGCCGTCGCCGAAGCGCCTGCGGCTGAAGCCGACGGCGAGAACAAGGAATAAGAGCGATGAAGCAGGACATTATCTCGCTCGCCAACAAGAAGGTCGGTGATATCGACCTGGACGACGCGATCTTCGGGATCGACGTCCGCGGCGACCTGATGGCCCGTGCGGTCAATTGGCAGCTCGCCAAGCGCCGCGCCGGCACCCACAAGACCAAGGGCCGTTCGGAAATCAACGGTACCAAGGCGAAACCCTTCAAGCAGAAGGGTACGGGCCGCGCCCGTCAGGGTTCCAAGTACGTGACCCAGATGCGTGGTGGTGGCGTCGTGTTCGGCCCGCTCGTTCGGGACCACGGCCACGATCTGCCGAAGAAGGTGCGTCGTCTGGCTCTGAAGTCGGCGATCAGCTCTAAGCAGAAGGAAGGCAAGCTTGTCATCCTCGACACTGCTGCGATGAAAGCGCCGAAGACTGGTGAGTTGGCCAAACAGCTGGCGAAACTGGGCTGGGGCCGCACGCTGGTGATCGACGGCGAACAGGTTGACGTCAACTTTGCCAAGGCTGCCGCCAACATCATCGGCATCGATGTGCTGCCGTCCGGTGGTGCCAACGTGTACGACATCCTGCGTCGGGATACCCTGGTGATTACCCAGGCCGGCGTGGACAAGCTGATGGAGCGCTTGAAATGAGCCGCTACAGCCCCAACAAGGAAACGGTCTCGAAAGAGCGCATGATGGAAATCCTGCGCCGTCCGGTGATCACCGAAAAGGCCACTCTGATTGGCGAACACAATCAGGTTTGCTTCTTCGTGCCGATGGACGCCAACAAGTTCGAGGTCAAGGCAGCCGTTGAAGAGCTGTTCAAAGTCAAGGTGACGGCGGTGAATACGCTGATCTCCAAAGGCAAGACCAAGCGGTTCCGTGGCCGCCCGGGTAAGCGCAACGACGCCAAGAAGGCGGTTGTTACGCTCGCCGAAGGCAACACCATCGACGTCACCACGGGCATCTAAGTCCGAGACGTCCAGGGATTTGAGAAGAAAAAGGGCAGAGACCAATGGCTCTGACAACATTTAATCCGACCACGCCGGGCCGCCGAGGCCTCATTCTGGTGGATCGCAGCGACCTTCATAAGGGCAAGCCCGAGAAGACGCTGACCGAAGGCCTGCGCAAAAAGGGCGGCCGCAACAACAACGGCCGCATCACCGCGCGTCGTCGTGGCGGCGGTCACAAGCAGCGCTACCGCGTTATCGACTTCAAGCGTCAGAAGTTCGACGTCGAAGCGACCGTCGAGCGTCTGGAATACGATCCGAACCGGACCGCGTTCATTGCGCTGATCAAGTACGAAGACGGCGAACTGGCTTACATCCTGGCGCCGCAGCGCATTGGCGCTGGCGACAAGGTGGTTGCGGGCGAAGCCTGCGACATCAAGCCGGGCAACGCCATGCCGATGAAGAACATCCCGGTCGGCACCATCGTCCACAACGTGGAGATGAAGGCCGGGAAGGGTGGTCAGATGGCGCGTTCCGCCGGGACCTACGCCCAGATCATCGGTAAGGACCAGGGCTACGCCCAGCTGCGTCTGTCTTCCGGTGAACTGCGCATGGTGCGGGCCGAATGCATGGCCACCATCGGCGCCGTGTCGAACCCGGATCAGCAGAACACCAAGATCGGCAAGGCCGGTCGTGCTCGCTGGCTCGGCAAACGCCCTGCGGTTCGTGGTGTTGCCATGAACCCGATCGATCACCCGCATGGTGGTGGTGAAGGCCGGACCTCGGGTGGTCGTCACCCGGTTACCCCGTGGGGTAAGCCGACCAAGGGCAAGAAGACGAGAAACAACAAGAAGACGGACAAGCTGATCATGCGGTCGCGCCACGTCCGTAAGAAGCGGTAAAGGAGCGATCGATGTCGCGTTCCGTTTGGAAAGGTCCCTTCGTCGACGGCTATCTGCTGAAGAAAGCAGAAGAAGTCCGTGCGTCCGGACGCAACACGGTTATCAAGACCTGGTCGCGCCGGTCGACCATCCTTCCCCAGTTCGTGGGTCTGAACTTTGGTGTCTATAACGGCCAGAAGTTCATCCCGGTTCTGGTGACCGAGGAAATGATCGGCCACAAGTTCGGTGAATTCTCGCCGAGCCGCACCTACTACGGCCATGCGGCCGACAAGAAGGCGAAGAGAGGCTAACCATGGGTAAGTCTGCTGCTGAACGTCCGTTGAAGGACAACGAAGCGATGGCCTATTCCCGGCACATCCGGACCAGCCCTCGCAAGCTGAACCTGGTTGCCGAGAGCATCCGCGGTCTGTCCTGCGAGCGTGCGTTGTCTGAACTGACCTTCTCCAAGCGGCGTATCGCCGTCGAGGTGAAGAAGGTGCTGGAAAGCGCGATCGCGAACGCGGAAAACAACCACCAGCTGGATGTCGACCGTCTGGTCGTGTCCGAGGCCACTGTTGGTCGCAGCATGGTGATGAAACGTTGGAAAGCGCGCGCCCGTGGCCGTGTGGGCCGCATTGAAAAGCCGTTTTCCAACTTGAGGGTCGTCGTGCGCGAACGTGAGGAGACCGCGTAATGGGTCAGAAAGTTAATCCGGTCGGGCTGCGCCTCGGCATCAACCGCACGTGGGACTCGCGTTGGTTCGCTAATGACGGCGACTATGCGACCCTGCTGCACGAAGACATCAAGATCCGCAAGATGCTGAAGGATCGCCTGCAACAGGCCGGCGTTTCCAAGATCATCATCGAGCGTCCGGCCAAGAAGGCCCGCGTGACCATTCATACGGCCCGTCCGGGTGTGGTCATCGGCAAGAAGGGTGCGGATATCGAAAAGCTGCGCCGTGAAGTCGCCAACATGACGTCTTCGGAAGTGCATCTGAACATCGTCGAAATCCGCAAGCCGGAAATCGACGCCCAGCTGGTCGCCGAAAACGTCGCCCAGCAGATGGAACGTCGCGTTTCGATCCGTCGCGCCATGAAGCGTGCGGTGCAGTCGGCCCTGCGTCTCGGCGCCGAAGGCATCCGGATCAACTGCTCGGGCCGTTTGGGCGGCGCGGAAATCGCGCGGATGCAGTGGTATCGCGAAGGCCGTGTGCCGCTGCACACGCTGCGCGCCAACATCGATTACGGTGAAGCCACCGCCAACACGACCTACGGCGCCTGCGGCGTCAAAGTCTGGATCTACAAGGGCGATATCATGGCCCACGATCCGATGGCGCTGGACAAGCTTGCGCAGGAACAACAACCGGCCCGCTAACGCGGACCCGGTCGGAATTTAAGGTAACTGGGATAGGCGACGGAAAATGCTGGCCCCGAAAAGAATGAAATACCGCAAGGCCCATAAGGGCCGCATCCATGGCAACGCCAAGGGTGGCACGACGTTGAACTTCGGTGCCTTCGGCCTGAAAGCCACGTCTCCGAACCGCATCACGTCTCGGCAGATCGAAGCCGCGCGTCGTGCGATGACCCGTCACATGAAGCGTGCCGGTCGCGTGTGGATCCGTATCTTCCCTGACGTCCCGGTCTCGCAGAAGCCGGCCGAAGTCCGCCAGGGTAAAGGTAAGGGTTCGCCCGAATACTGGGCCTGCCGTGTGAAGCCGGGTCGTATCATGTTCGAAATCGACGGTGTGCCGTTGGAAGTCGCCAAACAGGCGATGGAATTGGCCGCAGCCAAGCTGCCCATCGAAACGCGGTTCGTCACCCGCTTGGGTGAGGAGGGTTGATCATGACCAAAGCTATTGATCTCAAGACCAAGACCGACGACGAGCTGAAGGACCAGTTGTTGGACCTTCGCAAGGAAGCCTTCAATCTGCGCTTCCAGCAGGCGTCGGGTGCTCTGGAAAACACCGCGCGGGTTAAGACGGTTCGCCGTGACATCGCGCGCATCAAGACCATCCTGGGCGAGCGCGGTACGACCGCTGCCGCGTCCTGACGATATAGAGGTAGCGAAAGATGCCGAAACGTATTCTCCAGGGCGTCGTCACCAGCGACAAGATGGATAAGACCGTGACCGTTCAGGTCGAACGCCGGTTCAAGCATCCGCTGTACGGCAAGTTCATTAAGCGGACCAAGAAGTACGCCGCGCACGACGAAAGCAACGCGTGCAAGGTTGGCGACACGGTTCAAATCCGGGAATGCCGCCCGATTTCGCGGCGCAAGACCTGGGAAGTGGTTAACGAGGCGGGCTGACGCCGGAACCGGCCGAAAGGCCGATTTGGTCAACCCCATTAGTCAAGGACAAGAACAATGATCCAGGCTGAAACCAATTTGGACGTCGCCGACAACTCCGGCGCCCGCCGGATCCAGTGCATCAAGGTGCTGGGTGGATCGAAGCGCAAGTACGCCTCGGTGGGTGACGTGATCGTCTGCTCCGTCAAAGAAGCGATCCCGCGGGGCCGCGTGAAGAAGGGCGAAGTCGTGAAAGCCGTCGTCGTGCGTACGGCGAAGGACATCCGCCGCCCGGACGGATCGACGATCCGCTTCGACAACAACGCCGCGGTGCTCATCAACAACTCCGGCGAGCCGATCGGTACCCGTATCTTCGGCCCGGTGACCCGTGAACTTCGCGCCAAGGCCTACATGAAGATCGTGTCCTTGGCTCCCGAAGTGATCTGACGAGGAACGCAGAGAAATGGTAGCGAGAATCAAAAAGGGCGATAAGGTCGTCGTTCTGACCGGCCGCGACAAGGGTAAGGAAGGCGAAGTGCTGAAAGTGCTTCCCTCCGATGACCGCGCCGTCGTCCAGGGTGTCAACCGCGTGAAGCGCCATCAGCGCCCGACCCAAACGTCGGCCGGTGGCATCATCGAGCGCGAAGCCCCCATTCATATGTCGAACCTGGCCCATTTGGACCCCAAGGACGGCAAGCCGACCCGCGTCGGTACCAAGATCCTGAATGACGGCCGCAAGGTCCGCTTCGCGAAGCGGTCCGGCGAGCAGATTGATTAAGCGAGGGCCTGACGATGGCTGCACGGCTCAAAGAAGTCTACGAAAAGGAAATCAAGCCCGCGATGATGCAGGAGTTCGGCTATGCGAACGCTCTGCAGGTCCCGAAGCTTGAGAAAATCGTCCTCAACATGGGCGTCGGCGAAGCGACCGAAGACCGCAAGCGCGTTGACGGCGCGATCGAAGATCTGACCCGTATCACCGGTCAGAAGCCGGTCGCGACCCGCGCCAAGAAATCCATCGCCGGCTTCAAGCTGCGCGAAGGCATGGTCATCGGCGCCAAAGTCACGCTGCGCAAGGACCGTATGTACGAATTCCTGGACCGCCTGGTGAACATCGCGCTGCCGCGTGTTCGCGACTTCCGCGGCATTCAGGGCAAGTGTTTCGACGGCCGTGGCAACTTTGCCATGGGGCTGAAGGAGCAGATCGTGTTCCCCGAAATCGATTACGATCAGGTCGATCGTGTTCGCGGTATGGACATTGTTATCTGCACGTCGGCCGACACCGATGACGAAGCGAAGGCTCTTTTGAAGGCCTTCAACATGCCGCTGGCCGGCAAGTAACCCCAGCGGACGATGGAGATCGAGTAATGGCGAAGAAAAGCGCGATCGAAAAGAACAACAAGCGGGCCCGGCTGGCCAAGCAGTACGCAGCGAAGCGTGCGCGCCTCAAGGCCTTGACCAAGGACGAGTCCGCCTCTCCGGAAGAGCGCTTTACCGCGCATCTGAAGCTGGCTGAACTGCCTCGTAACTCGGCACCGGTACGATTCCGTCTGCGGTGTGAAATGACCGGCCGTCCGCGTGGTAATTATCGCAAATTCAAGCTGTCCCGCGTGTCCCTGCGGGATCTGGCCTCTGACGGGATGATCCCCGGCATGGTCAAGTCGAGCTGGTAAGAAGGGAAAGCTTAGGTATGTCTATGACCGATCCCCTGGGTGATATGCTCACCCGCATCCGCAACGGCCAGCAGGCGCGCAAGTCTGTTGTGCTGTCGCCGTGCTCGAACCTGCGGACCAACGTTCTGGAAGTGCTGAAGCGGGAAGGGTATATCCGCGGCTACCAGAAGACCGAAGGCAAGCCGGGTATGGCCGAGCTGGAAATCGAACTGAAGTATCACGAAGGTGAACCGGTGATCCGCGAAATTCAGCGCGTTTCGACCCCGGGCCGGCGTGTCTATTCGGGCATCGGCGATCTGCCGCGCGTGTACAACGGGTTGGGTATCTCCATCCTGTCGACCCCGCGGGGCGTGCTGTCCGACCATGAGTGCCGCGAGCAAAACGTCGGCGGTGAAATTCTCTGCCAGGTGTTCTAAGGCACCCGGCGCAAGGTTAGAAGGCGGTACACCAAGATGTCGCGTATTGGAAAAAACCCGGTTCAGGTGCCTGATGGCGTCACCGTCGAAATCGACGGCATGACGGTCAAGGCCAAGGGCAAGCTGGGCGAAATTAGCGAGACCCTGGTCGACGATGTTGTCGTGACCCAGGAAGACAACCTGATCAAAATCGCACCGGCGAATGACACCCAGCGTGCTCGCCAGATGTGGGGCATGAGCCGCACCAAGGTTGCGAACCTGGTCGAGGGCGTCAGCCAAGGCTTCTCTAAGAAGCTGGAAATCTCGGGTGTTGGTTATCGTGCGTCCATGCAGGGCACCAAACTGGTTCTGCAGCTGGGCTTCAGCCACGACGTCGAATACCCGGCGCCGGATGGCATCAAGATTTCCTGCCCGGAACAGACGCAGATCATCATCGAAGGCATCGACAAGCAGCTTGTCGGCCAGGTGGCTGCTGAAATTCGCGGTTACCGTCCGCCGGAACCCTACAAGGGCAAAGGTGTCAGATATGCGGGTGAGTACATCCTCCGCAAAGAAGGAAAGAAGAAGTAAGCCATGGCAAACGCTCGCGAAAAATTCTACAAGCGGCAGTCGCGCGTTCGTCGTCAGGTCCGCAAGTTGGCCGGCGATCGCCTGCGTCTCGCCGTGTACCGCTCCGGCCTGCACATCTATGCGCAGGTTATCGACGACACGGCTGGCAAGACCATTGCTGCGGCTTCGTCCATGGACAAGGAACTCAAGGGCAAGTTGGCCAAGGGCTGCAACATTGCCGCTGCTTCCGAAGTGGGCAAGCTGCTTGCGACCCGCGCCGTCAAGGAAGGCGTCAAGGAAGTGGTTTTCGACCGCGGCGGCTACAAGTTCCACGGTCGGGTGAAGGCGCTGGCGGAAGCCGCGCGTGAAGCCGGTTTGTCCTTCTAATTCAAACTATTTGTAGAAAGTCAGGAACAGCCAGATGGCAGAGCAACGCAACGAACAAGGTCAGGGACGGGGCCAGCGCGGCCGGCGGGGTGACCGTGATCGTGATCGCGCGCCCGAGCAGCGCGAAGATTCGGAACTGATCGACAAGCTGGTCTACATCAACCGTGTGGCCAAGGTCGTCAAGGGTGGTCGGCGCTTCTCGTTCGCTGCCCTCGTTGTGGTCGGCGACGGCAAAGGCCGCGTGGGCTACGGTTCGGGTAAGGCGCGTGAAGTGCCGGAAGCCATCCGTAAAGCCACGGACGCCGCCAAGCGCAGCATGATTCGTGTGCCGCTGCGCGAAGGCCGGACCCTCCATCATGATGTTGCCGGTCGTTTCGGCGCCGGTCGGGTGATCATGCGTTCGGCCCCTCCGGGCACGGGCATCATCTCCGGTGGTCCGATGCGCGCCGTGTTCGAAACCATGGGCGTTCAGGACGTCGTTGCCAAATCCATGGGCAGCGCCAACCCCTACAACATGGTCAAGGCGACGTTCGCCGCTCTGCAGGAAATTCAGTCGCCGCGTTCCGTTGCGGCCCGCCGCTCCAAAAAGGTCGGTGACATCGTGCAGCGCCGTGACGACTCGTCGTCCGCGACCGAACAGGCCTGATTGGAACCCTGACAATGGCAGACAAGAAGACCGTCACCGTCACCCAGATCGGCAGCCCGATTGGCCGCCCGAAGGATCAACATGCAACGTTGAAGGGCCTGGGCCTGAACAAGTTGCATCGCTCCCGCGTGCTGGAAGACACGCCCGCCGTTCGTGGCATGATTAATAAAGTCAGCCACCTGGTGCGTGTCGAGCAAGGCGACTAAATACACACATAAGGAATACCGCCATGCGTTTGAACGAAATCAGCGATAACCCGGGTGCGACCCGGCCGCGTAAGCGGGTTGGCCGCGGCATCGCGTCCGGCACGGGCAAGACGTCCGGCAAGGGCATGAAAGGCCAGAAGGCGCGCTCCGGCGTGAGCCTGCTGGGCTTCGAAGGTGGCCAGATGCCGATCTATCGGCGCCTGCCGAAGCGTGGCTTCACCAACCCGTTCGCTCGTGAATACGCCGTCGTTAACGTTGGCCGCCTGCAAGAGGCGATCGACGCCAAGCGCATCGATGCCAAGCAGACCATCACGTCGGCCATGCTTGTCGAAGCCGGTGTTGCGAAGAAGAAAAAAGACGGCATCCGTCTCCTGGGGCAGGGCGAATTGTCCGCCAAGGTCACGATCGAAGTCGAAGGCGCCAGCAAGGGTGCCGTTGCCGCGGTCGAAAAGGCCGGTGGTCAGCTGACCATTACCCAGCCGATCGAAGTCAAAGACGAAGCCGCTTCCAAAAAAGGTATCCGGGGCAAGAATAAGCGCCGGATGATGGAACAGGGCGAATAAGCCGAACAGATAAAACGGGCGGGGGCCTTCGGGGCCCCGCCGCCGGAGACGACTGAATGGCATCCGCTGCCGAACAACTGGCCTCGAACGTAAATCTCGGCGCATTTTCCAAGGCGACCGAACTGAAGAAGCGCATCTGGTTTACCCTGGGTGCGCTCATCGTTTACAGGCTTGGCACTTTTATCCCGCTGCCGGGTATCGACCCTGTGGTGCTGGACGAGATCTTCCGCGCCAACCAGGGCGGCGTTCTGGGCATGTTCAACATGTTCGCCGGCGGCGCGTTGGGCCGTATGACCATCTTCGCGCTCAACATCATGCCGTACATCTCGGCCTCGATCATCATGCAGCTCATGACGTCGATCTCGCCGTCGTTGGAGCAGATGAAGAAAGAAGGCGAGTCGGGCCGCAAGCGGATCAACCAGTACACGCGTTATCTGACGGTTCTGATCTGTCTGTTGCAGGCTTACGGTATCGCTGTCGGTATCGAAGGCATGACCGGGTCGCAGGGACCTGCCGTGCATGAGCCGGGCTATTTCTTCCGTTTTTCGGTCGTCGTGACGCTGACCGGCGGCACCATGTTCCTGATGTGGCTGGGCGAACAGATCACTGCCCGTGGTGTCGGCAACGGTATTTCGCTGATCATCTTTACCGGTATCGTCGCGGGTCTGCCCTCGGCCTTGGCCGGAACGTTTGAGATGGGTCGTACCGGCGCGCTGCCGACGGCGTTGATCATCGGCATGATGTTGATGGCCGTTGCGGTTATTGCTCTGGTCGTGTTCGTCGAACGTGCCCAGCGCCGGCTTCTGATCCAGTATCCCAAGCGCCAGCGCGGCAACAAGATGATGGGCGGCGAAACCTCGCACCTGCCGTTGAAGCTGAACACCGCCGGCGTTATTCCGCCGATCTTCGCTTCGTCGCTGCTGCTGATGCCGATTACGGTGATCACGCTATCGGCCGGGCAGGGACCGGAATGGATGACTGCCGCTGCTGCCTATCTGGGCCGTGGCTCCCCAATCTACATGGCGATTTATATCGGCCTGATCCTGTTCTTCGCCTTCTTCTATACGGCTGTCGTGTTCAACGTGAACGACACGGCCGATAATCTGAAGAAGTACGGTGGCTTCATTCCGGGCATTCGTCCGGGCAAGAATACGGCCGAATACCTCGATCGCGTATTGACCCGCCTGACTGTGGTCGGTGCCGCGTACCTGGCGATCATCTGCGCCATTCCTGAGCTGCTGATCTCCAACTTCGGGGTACCGTTCTATTTCGGTGGCACGTCTTTGCTGATTGTCGTGACGGTGACCATGGATACGGTCACGCAAGTGCAGTCGCATTTGATCGCCCACCAATATGAAGGCTTGATCAAGAAACAGCGTTTGCGGGGGAGGCGTTAATGAACCTGTTGCTCATGGGGCCGCCGGGGGCCGGCAAGGGCACGCAGTCGAAACGGCTTGAGGACGCCTACGGTGTCGTTCAGTTGTCCACCGGGGACATGCTGCGCGCCGCCGTCGCCTCGGGCAGTGACCTTGGGATTAAGGCGAAGGAACTGATGGACAAGGGTGCCCTTGTTCCGGACGACCTGATCATTGACATGATCTCTGCCCGAATCGACCAGGACGATTGCGCCAAAGGGTTCATTCTGGACGGGTTCCCGCGGACGGTTCCGCAGGCCGAAGCCTTGACGGCGATGCTGTCGGACAAAGGTTTCTCGCTTGATCACGTGATTGAGCTGGCCGTTGATGACGAAGCGATGGTCAAACGTGTGACCGGTCGCTACACCTGCGCCGCTTGCGGTCAGGGCTACCATGACGAGTTCCAAAAGCCCGTTGTGGAAGGGAAGTGTGACAAGTGCGGTGGGACGGAGTTTACCCGTCGCGCCGACGACAACGCCGATACGGTGCGGAATCGTCTGGATGCCTATCACGCCCAGACGGCGCCGATCCTGGCGTACTACAAAGATCAAGGTGTTCTGCAGAGCGTCGACGGCATGGCCGACATCGACGATGTGACGGAACAGTTGAAAGGAGTGATCGCCGGGGCGTAAAGAAGGCGAAAAAGGCCTTGACTTCAGGTTGACTTGAAAGCGCAAGTGCCTATAATCGCGCCTCTTTTCAGGCCCGGCGGTTTTTTGAAATTAAAGGCAATTTCGGACGCACGGAAATCGTTCGTTGCGACGTTTTTGCCTTGAAAACAACGAGTTAGAGCAAGCCTGCACTGGTATCGACGCAGCGGCTTGCTCTTGAGTTTTGTGTCGAACGTGAGGAGCGAAAGCCTTGGCGCGTATTGCGGGTGTTAATATTCCGACGGCGAAACGGTTGGTGATTGCCTTGACCTATATTCATGGCATTGGTCACACCTCGTCCCGGAAAATCTGTGAAAGTGTTGGAATCCCCCTGGAACGGCGGGTCAACGAACTGACCGAAGACGAAATCGCGCGCGTTCGCGAAGTCATCGACCGCGACTTCCAGGTCGAAGGTGATCTGCGTCGTGAAACGGCGATGAACATCAAGCGCCTGATGGACCTGGGTTGCTATCGCGGTCTGCGGCATCGCCGCGGCCTGCCGGTGCGCGGCCAGCGGACCCACACCAACGCGCGCACTCGCAAGGGCCCTGCTAAGGCCATTGCGGGCAAGAAGAAATAACGGTTAAGGGCAAGGATTTTAAGTTATGGCTAAGGCAGCAGCAGCCCGTCCGCGCCGCCGCGAGCGCAAGAACATTGCCTCGGGTGTGGCCCATATCAACTCCACGTTCAACAACACCATGATCACCATCTCCGATGCGCAGGGCAATGCGATTGCCTGGTCGTCGGCTGGTTCCATGGGGTTCAAGGGGTCGCGTAAGTCGACCCCTTATGCGGCCCAGGTGGCCGGTGAAGACGCCGGTAAAAAGGCGCAGGAACATGGCATGAAAACCCTGGAAGTCGAGGTCAAAGGCCCCGGTTCCGGACGTGAATCCGCTCTGCGTGCGTTGCAGGCGATCGGTTTCACCATCACCGCCATTCGCGACGTGACGCCGATTCCTCACAACGGCTGCCGTCCGCGGAAGCGCCGCCGGGTCTGATCCGCCTGCGATTGGGCGGCCTTTCGGCCGCCCTCGATCGGCCTGCTTTTCATGGGCCGATCCATACGCGGGGACGCAAAGCAATCGGGGCCGCCGGGCGACGGTCCCTGACAAAGGTTCAAGTGAACGCGAGGTCACTGACGTGATTCAGAAAAACTGGCAAGAACTGATTAAACCGAACAAGCTCGACATCAACCCGGGCGTTGATCCCGCGCGTCAGGCGACCATCGTCGCCGAACCGCTGGAACGCGGCTTTGGCCTGACCCTGGGCAATGCGCTGCGCCGCATTCTGCTGTCGTCGCTGCAGGGTGCCGCCGTGACGTCGATCCAGATCGACGGCGTGCTGCACGAGTTCTCGTCGATTCCCGGCGTGCGCGAAGACGTTACCGACATCGTGTTGAACATCAAGTCCATGGGCCTGCGCATGCAGGCTCAGGGGCCGAAGCGCATGACGCTCAAGGCCGAAGGCCCCTGCGCCGTGACCGCCGGCATGATCGACACCGGTGCCGATATCGAAGTCATGGACCCGGACCTGGTGATCTGCCACCTGGACCGTGACGGCAAGCTGAACATGGAATTCACCGTGGAAATGGGTAAGGGCTACGTTCCCGCCACCCAGAACCGCGCCGAAGACAGCCCGATCGGCTTGATCCCGATCGACGCCATCTTCTCGCCGGTCCGCAAGGTTGCCTACAAGGTCGACAACACCCGCGTCGGCCAGGTTACCGACCACGACAAGCTGTCGCTGATGATCACCACCAACGGCGCGGTCACGCCGGAAGACGCCGTGGCCCTGGCCGCGCGTATCCTGCAGGACCAGTTGCAGCTGTTCATCAACTTCGACGAGCCGGAACACGCCCGCGAAGAGCAGCAGCAGGAAGACCTGCCGTTCAACAAGAATCTTCTGCGCAAGGTCGACGAACTGGAACTGTCCGTCCGTTCGGCCAACTGCCTGAAGAACGACAACATCATCTATATCGGCGATCTGGTCCAAAAGACCGAAGCCGACATGCTGCGCACGCCGAACTTCGGCCGCAAGTCCTTGAACGAGATCAAGGAAGTGTTGGCCTCCATGGGCTTGCACCTGGGCATGGAAATCGCTGCTTGGCCGCCCGAGAACATCGAGGAACTGGCCAAGAAGCTGGAAGATCCGTTTTGATCTGTCGGGGCGCCGCAACAATCGGTGCCCCGAGCCTTTAAGTGAAGAACCACCCCGAAAAATCGGGGCGCCTCCGGGGGTAAAATGGCACGCCCGGGCGAAACAACAGATAGGAGCCTGATATGAGACACCGTAGCGGTTATCGTAAACTCAACCGTACCGCCAGCCACCGTAAGGCCATGTTCTCGAACATGACCGTGTCGCTGCTGACCCACGAACAGATCACCACGACCCTGCCGAAAGCCAAGGAACTGCGTCGCGTCGTCGACCGCATGATCACCCTGGGCAAGAAGGGTTCGCTGCACCATCGCCGTCAGGCCGCGTCGTTCCTGCGTGATGACGCCGCGTTGGCCAAGCTGTTCGGCCCGATCGCCGAGCGCTACAAGGAACGCCCGGGTGGTTACACCCGCGTCCTGAAAGCCGGCTTCCGTTATGGCGACGCCGCGCCGATGGCCGTTATCGAACTGGTCGATCGCGATCCGGACGCCAAGGGCGCCGACGACAAAGCGCGTCACGAAGCGGAAATGGAAGCCGCTGAAGCCGTCGAATAAGACGACTGGTGACCAAGGATTAGGAAAAGCGCGGCTTCGGCCGCGCTTTTTCGTTTCTAACCTACATTGGCGAGGCCTTGACCTTGCCACAAACGGGCTAAATCTTGCTAAGAACACGGTCCTGGGAGCGCATTCCCGACCGATGTTCCCGCCACCACAGTTTCGGAGCCCCCACCGATGCAGTTTTCGACCTTCCGCAGACCGGCAATCCTTGGTGCAGTCCTGCTGTCTTGGGCGACGATAGTCGGCCCGGCACAGGCACAGATGGCCGACCGCGAGGTTCCGCAATCGCGTGAACAGGTGACGCTCTCCTACGCGCCTGTGGTGCATCAGGCGGCCCCCGCGGTGGTCAACATCTTCACGGCGAAGAAGGTCATTCAACGTCGCCGTCCGACCCTGTTCGACGATCCGTTCTTTCAGCGTTTCTTCGGTCCCAACGTCGGCCAGCAATTCGGCCCGCAGCAGCGGGAAAAGGTGCAGAACTCGCTGGGCTCGGGCGTGATCGTTCGCGAGGACGGAATTATCGTTACCAATAACCACGTCATCGAGGGCGCCGATGAAATCAAGGTCGTGCTGCACGACAGGCGGGAATTCGCGGCCAAAATCGTCGGGACGGATGAGCGCACCGACCTTGCGGTGTTGCGCCTGTTGGAAGCGCCCAAGGACCTGCCGGTGCTTGAGTTGGCGGATTCGGATTCAGTTTTGGTTGGCGACATGGTCTTGGCCATCGGTAACCCGTTTGGGGTCGGCCAAACGGTGACCAGCGGGATCGTCTCGGCCTTGGCGCGGACGCAGATGGCGGGCAATGGATCGGACCTGAACTTCTTCATTCAGACCGATGCGGCGATCAATCCCGGAAACTCCGGCGGGGCGCTGGTCGGCCTGAACGGGCAATTGGTCGGGATCAACACGGCGATTTATTCCAAGTCCGGCGGCTCGCTCGGTATTGGCTTCGCGATTCCGTCCAACATGGTGCGCGCGGTGGTCAACGGCGTGGTCGAGGGCGGGCGTCTGGTGCGACCCTGGGTCGGTGCGGCCGGTCGGGGCGTGTCCGCCGATATCGCCAATTCCCTTGGCCTTGATCGACCGGGAGGGGTGATCATCGAAGACGTCTACGATGGATCCGCCGCCGAGCGCGCCGGTTTGAAACGGGGGGACGTCATCCTGGCCGTCGACGGACATGAAGTCCGTGACACCACGGCCCTGCGGTTTCGCGTCGCGACAACCCCCATGGGCGACGTGGTTCCCCTTAAGGTCCTGCGCCAAGGTAAGGAAACGACCCTGAAGCTCATGGTCGAGGCCGCCCCGGAAAAGCCGGCCCGCAATAAAAAGGAACTGGGCGGGCGTCACCCGCTGACCGGTGCCGTCGTGGTCAACATGTCTCCGGCCTTGGGGGATGAGTTGGGGGTCGACCCGTTCAAGCGGGGCGTGATGGTGTTTCAGGTCCGGCGCGGCTCGCCCGCGGACAAGATCGGCCTGCGGCCCGGCGATTTCGTCAAAAAGATCAATTCGACGGATATCAACCTCGTTCGTGATCTAGAAACCGTGTTTTCCAGCCCGTCGCCCGCCTGGGACGTGACGATCGTTCGCCAAGGGCGGGAGCTCACAGAACGGTTCGAAGGTTGAGCACGCTTTTCGAAAACAAAGCAGAACGCCCGCTGGCGGACCGCCTGCGGCCAAAGACCATTGCCGACGTTGTCGGACAAGGGCATCTGACCGGCCCCGAGGGGTTCATCGGGCGGGTGGTCAAATCCGGAAAGCTCAATTCGATCATCTTCTGGGGGCCGCCGGGCACCGGCAAGACGACCATGGCTCGCTTGCTGGCGGATCATGTGTCGCTGCATTTTGAGCCGTTGTCGGCGGTGTTCTCCGGCGTGGCCGACTTGCGCAAGGTGTTCGATCGGGCCAAAGAGCGGCGACGGATCGGGCAGGGGACGTTGCTGTTCATCGACGAAATCCATCGTTTCAACCGGGCGCAGCAGGACGGATTCCTGCCTTATGTCGAAGACGGTACGGTCGTGCTGATCGGGGCGACGACAGAGAATCCGTCGTTCGAACTCAATCCTGCGCTGCTGTCGCGCTGTCAGGTCTTGGTCCTGAACCGGTTGGATGCCGCCGCCCTGGAGGAATTGATGTCCAGGGCCGAGGCGGAGTTGGGGCACCCGCTGCCGCTGGATGCCGATGCCCGCCAAGCCATGGCGGCCATGGCCGATGGGGATGGCCGGTACCTTTTGAACCTGGTCGAGAACCTGGATGCGATGGGGCTGGAAGAACCCCTGAATCCGGCGGGCCTGGCCGAGGCGGTGCAAAAGCGCATGCCGCTCTATGACAAAGGCCAGGAAAGCCACTACAACCTGATCAGCGCCTTGCACAAGTCACTGCGCGGTTCAGACGTCGACGCGGCCCTGTATTGGCTGTCGCGGATGTTGGATGGCGGCGAGGATCCTTTGTACATCGCCCGGCGGCTTACGCGATTCGCTTCGGAAGACATCGGAATGGCCGATCCGCAGGCCCTGGTGCAGACCTTGGCCGCCTGGGACACGTTCGAGCGGCTGGGCTCGCCGGAAGGCGAGTTGGCCCTGGTTCAGGCCACTGTCTACCTGGCGACCGCACCTAAATCCAACGCGCTGTACAAGGCGCAGAGCGCCGCCCGCCGTACGGCAAGGCAGACCGGCTCGCTGATGCCGCCGAAACATATTTTGAACGCGCCGACCAAGCTGATGCAGGAATTGGACTACGGCAAAGGCTATGCCTATGACCACGACGCGGAAGATGGCTTTTCCGGACAGAACTATTTCCCGGATGGTATGGGGCGCACTAAACTGTATTCACCCAAAGACATCGGATTCGAACGAGAGGTCGGTAAGCGATTGGCTTATTGGGAAAAATTACGCCGCGAAAAGAGCAATAGGGACGACGGCGGCTCTTCTTCCGACTAAAATGTGTGAAATGCGGTCGAGGCTGTCGTTACCGCGAAATGAGGACTGAGGGATGAAATTGCTGTTCGCCGTGGCCATGGGCGGCGCCGTCGGGGCAATGGGCCGTTTTCTGGTGATGAATGCCGTCGGCAGTGCGATGGGCCATGGTTTCCCTTGGGGCACCTTCGCGGTGAACCTGATCGGCTCTTTCATCCTCGGCGCATTGATTGAGGTCAGCGCCTTGCACTGGTCGCCGTCGCCCGAGGTCCGGGCCTTCCTGGTCGTCGGTATGTTGGGGGCATTCACGACGTTCTCCACCTTCTCGCTGGATTCCTACACCCTGATTGAGCGGGGACAGTTCGGTCCGGTTGCCGCCTATATCGCCGGATCGGTGGTTATGGGCGTGCTCGGCCTATGGGCGGGCATGAGCCTGTTTCGGCAGGTATTGTGATGCCCGAATCGAAGACCGATGCCAAAGGCCGCAAAGTAACCGCCGACGAGGATGGTCTGCGCCTCGACCGATGGCTGAAGCAGCATTACCCGGACCTGCCGTTCGGGCAGGTGCAGAAGCTTCTTCGGACCGGGCAGATCCGGGTCGATGGGCATCGCGCCAAAAGTAACACCCGCATCGAGGCCGGACAGGAAGTCCGCATGCCGCCGAGCCTTCGCGGCGAGGGGGCAGCCCCGACCGCCGCCAGCCGCCCAAAGCCGAAAGAAAAGCCGCAGGCCAAGGTTTCCAGCGGTGAGATCAAGGATATTCAGGCCCGCGTCCTGTATCGGGACAAAGACATCCTGGTGATCGACAAGCCTGCAGGGCTGGCAGTGCAGGGCGGTTCGGGTATCGGTCGCCATCTTGATGCGATGCTGGATGGTTTGCAGTTCGATGCCGCCGAGCGGCCCCGGCTGACCCATCGCCTGGATAAAGACACCTCGGGCGTTTTGGTCTTGGCCCGGACCCGTAAGGCCGCGCAATGGCTGACCGAGGGGTTCCGCCGCAAAACCATCAAGAAGCTCTATTGGGCCGCCGTTGCCGGGGTTCCGGAGATCTACACGGGGCGCATCCGGTTGGACCTGGGGAAGCGTCGGGGGGCCGGTGGTCAGGAAAAAATGGATGCCGAGGCCGAGGACGCAAAGCGGGCCGAAACCCTTTATCGCGTCGTCGACAAAGCTGGGAAAAAGGCCTCTTGGCTGGCTATGGAGCCAGTTACAGGGCGCACGCACCAATTGCGCGCCCATGCGCAGGCCATGGGTACGCCTATCCTGGGGGATGGTAAATACGGGGGTGCCGCTGCGTTTCTGGACCTGCCTTTCAAACTTCGTATGTTGCAACTGCATGCCCGACGGATTGTGATCAGCAGGCCCGGCGGTGGCGTGGTGGATGTAAAGGCGCCGTTGCCTCCCCATATGAAGGAATTGTGGAAAACATTGGGTTTTTCGACGGATGGGGAAGCCGACGAGCTTTTCGAGGAGTAGGGGAGAAAACAAGGGGCGAAGCCCCGCTGAACAGGAACTTCATACCCCAAGGGTGGAATGTTCATGAATTCTATCATTGCATTGTATGCAGAATTGCCTTTGTCTGGAGCGCATCGGTTGCTCCGAACGCAACTATTTGGCATGGGTATTGCGTGCTTGCAGAAACAGATCGGGCGGGAGCACTATTCGCCCATGTCAGAGACCAGAGACGATGCGCCTACTCCTAGTTGAAGATCACCATCGGTTTGCCGAGTCCATTAAATTGGGGCTCGAGCACGAATCTTTTGCCGTCGATTCGGTGGATTCGGGTGGCGCTGCCGATGCGGCGGTCGCCAGCATTCAGTATGACGCGATCATTCTAGATCTAGGCCTGCCGGATACCGATGGTTTGACGCTGCTGAAGCAGTGGCGGGAGCAGGGGAATATGGTGCCGGTCATCATTCTGACGGCGCGCGACGGCCTGGATGACCGGGTGAAGGGCCTGAACACCGGTGCCGACGATTACCTGTTGAAGCCGTTCGAGATGGAAGAACTGGTGGCGCGCATTCGGGCCTTGCTGCGCCGTCCCGGCGGTGTTTTGGGCTTGGTCATGACCGCGGGCAACGTTTCGTTCGATACGACGGCCCGCGAGGTTCGAATTGACGATCAGCCGATCTCCATTTCCCGGCGGGAGATGGGCGTGTTAGAACAGCTTATGCGCCGATACGGGCGGGTCGTGCCCAAATCGGTCCTGGAAGACAAAATTTATGGCTTTGACGAAGAGGTTTCCTCGAATTCCGTCGAAGTCCACGTGTCCAGACTGCGAAAAAGACTTTCAAAAAACGGAGCTAACGTCAGCGTTCATACCCTTCGTGGTGTGGGCTATCTGCTGTCCGAAGGCGCCTTAAACAATTGACCAGCTTGAAATAGACGATGAACGAAAATCAGGATAACGGCGAACCCACGGTCGACCACGAGTTTCTTCTGAACCTCGCGCGCGAAAAGTCGACGATGGGTCGGGCAAAGTTGACCGAAACCATCTTGGACCTGTTCGAAAACAAGGGCGATGCCCTGACCGATCGGGAACGGGCCCTGATGTTCGGTATTTTGCGCAGCGTCGTGCGCGAAATCGAAATGTCGGTCCGCCGCGGCGTGGCGCAGCAACTGGCCGGTTTTGAAGATATCCCGGAAGACCTGATCCGTATCCTCGCCAACGATGAAATCGAAGTCGCCTATCCGGTGCTGACGGAATCGGGGTTGTTGAAGGATTCCGACCTGATCGAGATCATCCGCCACCGGACGTTGGAACATCAGCTGGCCGTCGCCATTCGCCAGAACATCAGCGAGGCGGTGTCCCAGGCATTGGTTGAGACTGGCAACGAACGCGTCGTGGTGACCTTGTTGAAAAACGAGAACGCCAAAATCTCGCAAAGCACGATGGAATATCTGGTCGAGCAGTCGAAACGCGTCGATACCTTCCAAGAACCGATCCTGCACCGTGAAGAACTGCGCCCTGATTTGGCGCAGCGCATGTTCATGTGGGTGTCGGCCGCTCTCCGTGAATTCATCATGGAGAACTTCAAGCTGGACCAGTCTGTTCTCGATGACATGTTGGAGCAGATCGCCGCGCGTGAATCTGGCGCAGCACCGGAATTGTCGAACCATCTCAAGGTCAACGAGCTTGCGGCCAACCTGGAACGCGAGGGAATGGTTTCGCCGGAAATGCTGATTACGGCATTGGGGCAGGGCGAGGTCTCGTTGTTCCTGGCACTGTTCTCGCGCCTGACCGGGATTCGTGAATATCTGGCCAAACGCATTCTGTTCGAACCGGGCGGCGAGGGATTGGCGATTTGCTGCAAGGCGGTTGGCCTGACCAAGGACGAGTTCGCCCAAATCTTCCGGTATTCCCAATTGGTTCGGGCGCGACGCAGTGATCGGGTTGAGGAAGCCCTGGCCGACGTCATTTGGATTTATGAGGATATGTCCCGAGAAGCCGCCGCCGGCGTGCTGAAGACCTGGCGTCGAAACACAGGCTATTTGGCGGCAATTCGCCAGATTCAGTCGGCAACCCGGCGAAATGCGTGAGCGCAAGCCCCGTCGCTGGCCTTCCTTGGCAGCTGCGCCGGAAACCCGCGCCGCCGAAGCACTGACGCGGCTGGAGGACATCACCCGCTTGGTGTCCGATCTTGTTTGGGAAGCCGACGCGGACTTCCGCCTGACGTTCGTTTCCGAACATGCCTATGAAGCCCTTGGCTTTCTGCCGCTTCAGCTCGAAGGCAAGTCGTTCAAGGAATTGGGGCAATTCATCGACGAGGCGGGCAATCCGCTGACGGTCGATTTCATGAAGCCGTTCCGTGAGTTGACGTTCCTGATGACGGATGCCGCCGGTGCAACGCATCGGCTCCTGATCAGTGGTTTGCCGTTCTTCGACCCGGAAAGCGGGAGCTTCTCTGGCGTTCGGGGAACTGCTCGTGACGTCACCGAGATCTTCCGCGCCGAAGTGATCCGCGCCGAACAGGAAGAACGCCAGCGCGCATTCGTCGCTGATGTCGCGCATGAACTGCGGACCCCGCTGGCCATTCTACGGACCAAGCTGGATACCTTGCGCGATGAGACCGCGGCGACCGCATTGCGTGACGAGGTCGATGGTATGACCCGGCTGGTGTCGCAGATGCTGGCGTTCGCGCGGTATGAGTTGTTTCGCCCGGGGATGGACGAATCCGCCGATCTGAATGAGGTCTGCACATCTGTCGCGACGCATTTGGCGCCGCTGGCGATCAACGAAGACCGATCGATAGAAGTCGTGATTGATGGCGCTCCGGCATTGGTGCAAGGGTCGCCGCAGGCCTTGGAGCAGGCCGTGCGGAACCTGGTCGAAAATGCTTTGCGGCATTCGCCCGTGGGCTCGACGGTAACGGTCCGGGTTACGCCGGAACCTGCAGTTCACGTCATCGACAAGGGGCGCGGCGTGCCCCAAGAACGGCGGGAAACCATCTTTGAGCGGTTCGATCGCGCCGACCGCAGAGGTGAGGGGGCCGGCCTTGGGCTGGCGATCGTCAAACGGATTGCCGATGTGCACGGCGCCCAGGTTGGCGTTGAGGATGCATCAGGCGGCGGCGCCGACTTCTTCATCCGTTTCACCTAACGGGAACGGCACCCTCGGCCGTTTGTCTCAATTATGTACCGATTGTCAGGTAGTGGTCAGCTTTATGGCGGACACTCGAACCTACGAATTCACTTCGGGGTTGAGGGCGATGCTGGCCTCCCTCGGATGCGGTGGGCCTCGGATCGGACTGATCGTTCACCACTCTTACATATTCACCGTACCGTCGCAGATCAAAACGATTTGCGGCGGCTCACCCTCGAAACTTAAAGCCGCTCTGTTGGGCGGCTTTTTTTTTGCTTTCCGGTGATGATGCAGCCCGGAAAAGCGAAGGGGCGGCACCTTGCGGTGCCGCCCCTTGCCTTGATCGTTTGACCTGAGTTCGAATTAGAACTGCAGGGTCACGGTCACGCGGCGGTTCTTGGCGTTCTTGACGCCGTCAGCCGTCTTTTCGGCCGGCTCGTCTTCACCGTAGAACTGCGTGACGATCTTGTCGGCGTCCAGGCCGATTTCCGAGAAGATCTGCTTCACAGCGTCGACGCGCTGTTCGGACAGTTTCCGGTTGTAGGCCTTGTCGCCGGACGTGTCGGCGTGACCGGTCAGGATGACAGCCTTGTAGCCGCCCATGGTTTCGGCCATCACCTTGTAGGCAACGGTGGTGGCTTCTTCACCCAACTGGGCGGTGTTGTGATCGAAGTAGATCACGAAGTCTTTCGCGGCTTTGCCTTTCGGCTTGGCGGCAGCCTTGCCACCCAGGCCCTTCATGGCCGCTTCGAAAGCGGAACGGCAGGCAGCGATGTCTTCCGGCTGATCGCCTTCTTCCTGTTCCTGCAGCCAGCAATCAAACATGGCCTGCGCCTTGGCAGCCTGTTCCGGCTTGCTCTTGCCGGCGCCGCCAGCCAGGGCCGCGGTCAGGGCTTTGCGGGCGGCGGTCAGGTCACCCATGGCCGAAGAAGCGATTTTGCGTTCGGCGATGGCCTGCGGGCCGGTGTCTTTGCCTTCAGCCGCGATTTTCGCGCGGTTGTTGAAATAGATGGCGTCTTCACGGTCCATTTCGTCGTTTTCGAGGCGAGCCAGTTCAACATATTCCTTGAACAAGGCTTTCTGGAAGTTGTCACCCTGCAGCTGCATCGTGCGGGTGGAATCCAGGTCGATGCTGGAGCACGCGGCGACAAGCGCGCCGGTCAGTCCCAAAACAGCAAATCTGCTCAGGAGTTTCATTGTAGTCATTCCTTCCTAGGTAACTTGGGTGTGATGGATGTTGCTTAAGGTGCTCTTAGCCCCCCGGCGAATGGCACGGGTCGATTTTGAACGTTTCGCAATTGGCCCCAATATCGACCGCAGTGGTCCGCCCGCTCGTGCTCCTCGTCAACAGTCGGCCCGCACAATCGACTAAATTGCTGATCAAAGCAAGTGACGCTGGTCACGGTTTCCGAATATTCGGTCCGAAAAATCGTATTTCTCGATTGGTCATTCGATTGGGCGAAAGGTGCCCTTGCGGTGTCACATTCGGCTGGCATAGAACGGCGGGATGAGCATCAAACTTTGCGTATTCGATTGTGATGGGACGCTCGTCGATTCCCAGGACAGCATCGTCCGGTCTATGCGGGCCGCGTTCGAAGCCTGCGGCATGGCGCCGCCGGAACGGCAGGCCATTCGCCGCGTGGTGGGATTGCCGCTTGCGACGGCCGCCTTGGCGCTGACGCCGCAGGGCACAGCCCCGGAAATGGCCGAAACACTGGCCGAGGCCTATCGCGACACCTTCACCAGCTTGCGCAAAGGAGGGCAGATCGAAGATCCGCTTTATCCCGGCGTGCTGGAAACCATCGCGGCGTTGGAGGCCGATGGTTGGTTGCTGGGGATCGCCACGGGCAAGGGGCGGCGCGGACTGAATCACATGTTGGAGCTCCATGGTTTGAGCGGGCGGTTCGTGACGTTGCAGACATCGGACAGCGCGCCTGGAAAACCGGCGCCGGGCATGTTGCTGAATGCCATGGCTGAGGCCGGCACCAATCGCGAAGATACGGTGATGATCGGTGACACGACGTTCGACATCGAGATGTCCAACAACGCCGGTGTCCTCGCTATCGGCGTGGCCTGGGGCTATCATGACGGCGAAGAGCTGACGGCGGCGGGCGCGCGCCACGTAATCAGTGATTTCGGCGATCTGATACCCTGCCTGAACGAATTGACGCCTGAACGAATTGACGGAGGCCTGACGTGAAGCGGCTGTTTAAGATCCTATCCATCCTAAGCGTGCTTCTGGTCGCGATCGTGGTCGCTGCGGTGGCGGTGCTCAGCTCTCTCGATTTCAACGACTACAAGGGCGTGATTGCCGAAGAGGTCAAGAAAGCCACTGGGCGGGACCTGAAAATCTCCGGCGATTTGAAACTGCATATCTCGCTGACGCCGTCGCTGTATGTCGATGGAGTGACTTTTGCGAACGCGCCATGGGGATCACGCCCCGAAATGGTCAGCCTGAAACGACTGGAAGCCGAAGTCGCGCTGATGCCGCTGTTGTCGCGCGAGGTCGATGTCAAACGGGTGATCCTGGTTGGCTTGGACCTGTTGGCGGAAACCGATAAGCAGGGCCGGGGCAACTGGCAGTTCGGGACGGTATCCGAGACACCGGCCGCGACCGAGTCCTCGGGCGGCGGAGTTTTGCCGGTGATCCGGCAGGTCCATGTCGAGGATTTGCGTCTGACCTATCGCGATGGTCAGACCGGCGAAGAAACGCGCCTGACCCTCCCGGCATTGGACTTGGAGGCAGATAGCGCCGACGCGCCGCTGCGGGTTTCCGTGAACGGCGACGTCAATGGCGAAGAATTCCGCGTCAAGGGGACCATCGGGTCGTTGCGCGGTTTGACGTCGGGCAAGGAACTGCCGCTCGATATCACCGTTCGCGCCCTGGCCGCCGAGGTCAAAGCCAAGGGGGCGATCGCCGACCCGAAGGCGATGACGGGGCTGGGCATTGCGATTTCCGCCAAGGGTGAATCCATTGCCGAGACGGTGAACGCCGCCGGGCGCATGGTGCCCGCGCTCGCCGCCGTCAAATTGCCGGACCTGGGGCCTTATGATTTGGCTGCGACGGTTGGTGGGTCCGGTGCCAAGCCCAGCATCAGCGGCATTAAAGCGTCGCTTGGACGGCCCGGCGATACGTCGGTGACCGCCGCTGGTTCAGTGGCGGATGCGATTAAGGCGACCGGCATCAACGTTCAGGTTTCGGCAACGGTGAAGGAGCCGACGGCACTGGCCAAAAGCTTCGGTGCCGAGGTTCCCGATCTGCCGGGCGTTCTGGCTTCGGCGCGGATCAAGGATCAGGACGGCGGCTACAAAATGTCCGAGATGAACGTGAAAATCGGAGCCAGCGACCTGCGCGGCACGATGGCCGTTCGTTTGGGCGGAGCGCGACCCAAAGTCTCCGCCGACCTGCAGTCGAACCTGTTCGATGTGGATGAATTGCTGCCCAAGACCGATGCACCGAAAGAGGCCAAGCCTGCGGCGGACGGTCGCGTGTTCCCGAATGATCCCTTGCCGCTGGAGGCCCTGAAAGCCGCCGACGCGGACGTCAAACTGGCGGTTGCGACGCTGCGCGTGAATAAGATGGATATCACCGCCGCGCGTGTGGCCACTGTCCTGCAGGCGGGCCGGCTGATCGTCAAGCCGCTTCAGGCAACGGTCTCGGACGGCGCGGTGACCGGCGAAATCAGCTTGGGCGCGGATCAGGCGTTGCCGCCCCTGACGGTGAACCTGAACGTCCAGAATTTGGATTACGGCAAGCTGGTTGCGATGACCGGAGAGAAACCGGTCGCGCAAGGTGTCGCCAATGTCATCGTCAAGGCCAATGGGGCAGGGACGACCGTGCGCGAGATCATGGCGGGCCTGGACGGCAAGCTGCGGGTGGTTTCGGAGAAGGGCAAGATCGAAAGCTCGATGCTCAATATCGCCTCGGCCGACATCATGTCGGCGCTGCCGCTGGTCGACAGCAAGGGCGACAAGGACCTGCGCTGCGCCGTGGTCGATTTCGATATCGTCGACGGTATCGCCAATGCGAAAGCCCTGGTGCTCGAAACCGGTGGATTGTCGGTGGTCGGCGTCGGTGGGGTGAACCTGCGGGACGAGAAATTGAACCTGGTGCTGGAGCCGCGGGCCAAGAAGACCAGCTTGCTCAGCGCGGCCATGGTGCCGGTTGCCGTGCGCGGGACCCTGGCCAACCCGGAGCCTAAGGTCAATCCGGCCGACGTCGTTACAGGCGTGGCATCGAACGTCGCCAGCGGCGCCGCAGCGATCATGACCATGGGGCTGTCCGTTGTGGTGCAAAGCGCGTTCAACCGGGCGACCAGCACGGACGAAACCGACTATTGCGCGGCTGCCCTGGCCGGAAAGACCGTGACGCCGTCCAAGGGCGCTGCGAAGCCCCAGACATCGCAACAGCCCGCATCTACCGGTACTGCTCCGGCGAACAATACCAACACCCAACCGGGTGTGGGCGATACGCTCAAGAACCTTGAGAAAGGCTTGGGCGGTCTGAAAGGCCTGTTGGGCAAGTAGCCGCGTTTCTTTCCACACAAAGAAGACATTCGAACGAAGGCGCAGCATGTTGAAGCCAGACATGAAACGGTTCTATCGCGCGGTCACCGTCGCACCGCAGGTGGACCAGGACGAAGGGGACGGGGTGTTTTCCATTCTGTTGGACGGCCGTCAGGTAAAGTCGCCGATCGGTCGCGCCCTGGCGGTGCCGTCCGAACCCTTGGCCCAGGCGATCGCCAAGGAATGGGAAGCGCAGGAAGAAAAGATCATTCCCGCCACCATGCCCCTGACCCAATTGGCCTTTACGGCACTGGATCGCATTGCGCCGGAACAGGCGGACGTCGCGGCGCGGATCGCGAAGTTCGGTGAAACCGACCTGTTGTGCTATCGCGCCGAAGCGCCTGCAGACCTGGTGCAGCGCCAAGCCGAAGCCTGGGATCCTCTATTGGCTTGGGCCAAGGACGATCTGGGCGCGGAAATGGCCGTGACCGCCGGGATTATCCATGTCGGGCAATCCGATGAGGCGCTGGACCGGTTGGCCCAGACCGTCCATGCCATGGATGCGTTTCGATTGACGGTTTTGGCGTCGGTGGCGCAGGCGGCGGGGTCGCTGTTGATCGGCTTGGCTGTCGTTCACGGGCGCCTGACGGGCGAAGAAGCCTTCGCCGCGTCGCAGCTGGACGAGGAATATCAGAACGAGCTCTGGGGCCAGGACAAGGAAGCCGTCGACCGCCAGCGGGCGTTGCTGGCGGAAATCACCCAGGCCGAGACATTCCTGTCCCTGCTTTAATCGAAAATCAGTTGTAGAGCGGATTGCTGCCGGGTTTCGGCTCGCTGGCGTTCAGCGTGGTCGCGGCGCGGCCCCGTGGCGTCGGCAATTCCATCGGCGTACCGCCGCGGCGCTCCCGGCCCCGGTAATTAAGGGCGCGGCGTCGGCGATCCGGGCCGAAATAGCTGTCGGCCCGCACGTACAGGCGCGGATTCTCGATCAGCGACTTGATGCGCGAATAGATCAGATGCGCGGAAAACGGCTTGGCCAGGAACTCGTTGATGCCGGCATCGCGCGCCTTGCACACTTGGTTCATCTCGGTGAACGCGGTGATCATGACGACAGGCGCGAACATGTCGCGACTTTCGGCGTGTTGGCGAATCTTTTCAAGAAAGGCCATGCCGTTGAGGCTCGGCGACCAATCGGTCAGCACCAGGTCGGCGGGGAAGTCCTGAAAGATTTCGAACGCCGTTTCGGCATCGCCCGCATCGCGAACGTTGCTGATCCCCAACTCCATCAGGATGTTGCGAATCAGATGCCGCATATGCGCGTGATGTTCGACGACCAGAACGTTCAGTCTTGAAAGATTGTATTCGGGCATGTGTCCCCAAGCCCCCTGTGCATGTCCCGACCCTGTGTGAAAGGTCCCGCAAGAAACGGGGGAGGGGTCGGTGATTTTATGATTACCCACGGACAGAGACGTTTCCGCCCGAAAAGGCGCACCGCTTATAACATGATGGTTAACGTCATGCCACGGTAATCCGCTGGAAATAATGCATTAGTGGCGTGCCCTAAGGGGTTATGCAGGTTAAAAGAGCAGGGCCGTTTTCGCTGGCGCGAAAAAGGGGGCGACAGTATCCTTTGCGCCCCCGGGCGACTGGCCCGGCTATCATCCCGAACGCCTCCACGACAAACGAGACGCGAACATATGTACGACATCATCCGGCAACTGGAAGAGAAACGAGAACGTGCCCGCATGGGCGGCGGCCAACGCCGCATCGACGCACAGCACGGTAAAGGCAAGCTGACCGCGCGCGAGCGCATCGAGGTCCTGCTCGATCCGGGCTCATTCGAAGAATGGGACATGTTCGTCGAACATCGTTGCACGGATTTCGGCATGGCTGAGCAGACGACGCCGGGCGACGGCGTGGTCACCGGCTATGGCACGGTCAACGGCCGTCTGGTTTTCGTGTTTTCTCAGGACTTCACCGTGTTCGGTGGCTCCCTGTCCGAAAGCCATGCCGAGAAGATCTGCAAGATCATGGATCAGGCTATGAAGGTCGGCGCGCCGGTGATCGGGCTGAACGATTCCGGTGGTGCCCGTATTCAGGAAGGCGTGGCCTCCCTGGCCGGTTATGCCGAGGTGTTCCAGCGCAACGTCATGGCGTCGGGCGTGGTGCCGCAGATTTCGTGCATCATGGGCCCCTGCGCCGGTGGCGCCGTGTATTCCCCGGCGATGACCGACTTCATCTTCATGGTGCAGGATTCGTCCTACATGTTCGTCACCGGTCCCGACGTGGTGAAGACGGTGACCCATGAAGAAGTGACGCAGGAAGAATTGGGCGGGGCTTCGACCCATACGACCAAGTCCGGCGTCGCGGACAAGGCCTTTAACGACGATATGGAGGCGCTGCTCTATCTGCGCCGCTTCGTCGACTTCCTGCCCGCCAACAACAAGGAAAAGCCGCCCGTGCGGCCGACCACCGACCCCCATGACCGGGTCGAAATGTCGTTGGATACCCTGGTGCCGGAAAACCCCAACAAGCCCTACGACATGAAGGAACTGATCCATAAGGTCGTGGATGAAGGGGACTTCTTTGAAATTCAGCCCAATTACGCGGGCAACATCGTGGTCGGCTTCGCCCGCATGGAAGGCTCCACCGTGGGCATCGTCGCCAACCAGCCGATGGTCCTGGCAGGCTGCCTGGATATCGCCTCGGCGACCAAGGCCGGACGTTTCGTGCGGTTCTGCGATGCCTTCAACATTCCGCTGGTGACCTTCGTCGACGTGCCCGGCTTCCTGCCCGGCACGGCGCAGGAATACGGCGGCATCATCAAGCACGGCGCCAAGCTGCTGTACGCCTATGCCGAAGCGACGGTGCCGAAAGTCACGGTCATCACGCGTAAGGCCTATGGCGGTGCGTACGACGTGATGTCGTCCAAGCATCTGCGGGGCGATGCCAACTATGCCTGGCCGACGGCGGAAATCGCCGTGATGGGGCCGAAGGGTGCGGTTGAAATCATCTTCCGTGGCGACCTGGGTGATGAAGAGAAGATCGCGGCGCGGACAGAGGAATATCGTACCCGCTTCGCCAATCCCTTCGTGGCCGGTAACCGGGGCTTCGTCGATGACGTGATCATGCCGCACGGCACGCGGTCGCGGATTTGCCGGGCTCTGCGCATGCTGAAGAACAAGGACATCAAGAACCCGTGGAAGAAGCACGGGAATATCCCGCTTTAACACGGCTCTTTGCTATGATCCCCGCAACAGCGGGGATCATTACTTTTGTCCGACCAACCCACGGAACGATCTGATCCGAAAACCGCCCGTCAGTCGCCACGTCGGCGACGATGGGGGCTCGCCTTGCTGTTCGCGGGGGGGCTCGTCGGCATTGGCTGTGCGGTCGTGGCCGTCAATCGCGCGCCGATTGCAGAACGTTTGGCGCGCCAAGCTCTGACCGATCTGGGTTTGAGCGGCAGCTCCCTGACCATCGAACGATTGACGCCCTGGCGGGTGGACGTCCGGGGGATCGCCACGGGCCCCGCCGGAACGGCGCGCATCGAAACGCTATCCGTCATTCTCGATTGGTCGTCCTGGACCAAACCGCAGGTGGCGTCGCTGCGGCTTGATGGCCTTCACCTGAGCGTGGCGGTGCAAGAGGGCGGCGTGCTTGATCTGGGCGACCTGCAACCTCTCTTGGCGCGTGCGGGCGGCGGTGGCGGAGATTCAGTATCACTTAAAGAAGTCGCCTTAACTGATTCTAAAATCGATGTTTCTCTGTCCGGCGGTGCGGTCGTCGTGGGAATCCCCAAGGCAGTGGCATCGCTGGCGACCGATGGAGCGCTCATCCTCAAGAAAGCCGATTTCGAAGTGACGCATCCCCGCGGCAGCGGACAGGTCTCGCTGTCAGGACGCCGGTCAAGGGATGGCATGCTCAACCTTCAGGCAAGGTTGAGCGATCTTCAGGGCAGCGTCGGCGCGGTGTCCTTGATCGATGGCAAAGGCCGTATTCAGGTAAGCGGCGATCCCGCTCAGCCGGAAGCGATGGACGCCGACGCTGAGCTGGAGGTCTCCGGTCTTGCGGTTCCTGGCGGCATGGTGGCGGGCGGTAATCTGGCGCTGCACGTGAAAGAGGGAATGGCGAAGGTGTCGGCGGATCTGGCCGATCCGGGCTTGGGGCTGACGGCACAGGTTTCGGCGGAGGGATCGATTTTCGATTTGGCGAAGCCGGCAGCGGCCTCGGTCCAGGCGCAGGTCGCGGATTTACGCCGCCTTCCCGTGCCGATCGATATTTCAGGCAAGGGTGCGTTCAATCTGAAGTCTGCCGCGCCGTTGGCGGAATTTCTGTCGGCCTCCATGGAACGCGTGCCAGCGCTTGACGTCACCGCTGAGGTAAGTGAGGTGCAGGTCGCCGATCTGCCGGGCGAATGGCGCGCGCAGGCGCAATGCGGGCTTTCGATGTCCGATGGGACGGCGGCGTTAGTTTGTGACGAGCCCGTCTCCGTTTCAGGTGCGGCATACGGGGGGGGAATCGACCTTTCGCTGCCCCTGCGTGCCGAGGCGGCTGTGTCGCCGTTCCGGGTCGCTTCCTTGTCGCTGGGCGAGATAACCGTTGCGGCGTCGGGGGTAGAAGTCGCCGGTGGGGATGTTCGTGGTCCGCTGCGCCTTAAGATCGTTCCGAAGGGCGGAGGCGTCACGTTCCGAAGCGACGATCCGTCTCCATTCCCGCTGGCGGGTGCGGCTTTCTCGTTCATATCCGATAGTCCGTCGCTGACGCTGCGGGGGCAGGGGCACGAGGCGGTTGTGCGGACGGCGCGGATGGCCGGGAATGTCGCCCTGACCGTGCCGGACGGTGCTGCGCCGCGCCTGAAATTGGATGTGGCGGGGCTGGATGCGCATCTGCCTGATTACGATGTCGAGGCCGAAGGACTATCGGCGTCACTCGCTGGTTCTCTGGAGCTAGGCGCTGACTGGAGCGTCAAGGCGGCGGCATCGGCGTTGCGCCATACATCCGTTTCGCCATTTTCCCTGACAGGGGAAGGGGGCTGGTCCCGCAAGGGGTGGCGGTTGACCGGGACGCTGCGCCAGGAACGCAGCAACCAAGTCGCCAGTTTTGCTGCCGAATATGGGGCGGCGTCGAAAACCGGGACGGTCCGCGCCGACACGGTGCCGCTCAATCTCGCCACCGTGCCGGGCGGTGTTCATGCCATGACGCCCCTGTTGGCGCCCTTCGTCAAAAGCCTGACCGGGACTTATCAGGTCTCCGCCAGGACGACTTGGGGGACGAAGGGCGTGGCGCCGGTTCATGTGACAGCATCCCTGACCGATGCCGGCATACAGCCCGCACCGGCGGTGCTTCCCCAGGCCATGAAGGGGGCGGTGATCGGTTTCGGTTCTTTGACCGCGGCGCTCGACCTGCCGTTGGACGACCCCACGGCGGGGCGGGGCGATGTCGTGGTCTCCGGGGGGAACATCAGTCATGAACTCGGCCAGGTTACCGGGGTTGCCGGGCGTCTGGAATTGAGCAGGCTTTGGCCGCCGCAAACGCCGCCGGGTCAGGAATTCACGGCGCGGCGCATTGTCGCGGCACTACCGGCGTCGGATGGGCTGGTGCGGTTTCAATTGCGCGGTGCGGACAGCTTGACGATCGAGCAAGCGGGATTGCGCGCGATCGGGGGGCGGTTGTCTGTCGAGGATATCAAGATCGAACAAGGGCAGATGCCGCGCCGGGTGCTGCTGAACGTCGATGGCCTGGGGCTCGCCGATCTGGCGGCGCAGGCGGATGTCGTCGGCCTGAAGGCCGAGGGGCGCTTGTCGGGCAGTATCCCCATCGAACTGACCGGCGGGGGCGAAATTGCCATTCGTGATGGTTTGTTGGAGGCGAAGGACAAGGGGTTGATCGCCTTCCTGTCGCCGACGCGCGCGCCGAAAGATTCGAAAAAGGGCGAAACCGACAGCATGGACTTGGTTCTCGATATTCTGGAAGACCTGCGGTTTGAAGGCATGACGTTGAGCCTGAACGGCGATGCGCGGAAGGATGTGCGCATGCGACTTCGGGTTCATGGGAAGAATCCGAAGATCCAGCAAGGCCGACCGGTGGACCTGACCGTGAACCTATCCGGCAATCTAGGGGAGGCGATTCAGGCCGAATTTCAAAACTTTAACATCCAGGGTTTGGTCGGTGCGACCGGTGCTGGACGGTAAAAATCAGAAATTTTGCAATGCAATAATTTAAAAATCCCCGGTTCGCCGGGATTTCTTGATTGATGGATGTTTTGGATTGTATACAATGCGCGCCATCGACAAACCCAAGGAAACATCACTATGCAATTGCATACTCGCCCCCTGAAAGACTCCTTCGGCATTGAAGTGCTGGACGTTGACCTGACGGACCTGGACGACGAAACGTTCCAGGCCATTTACGAACTGTGGCAGAAAGAGCCGCTGCTGTTGTTCCGCCGCCAAAGCATGAGCGAAGGTCAGCAGGTCGCCTATTCCAAGCGCTTCGGCGAAATGGACATCCTGGTTCGCGACGACATGCTGTCGCCGGATCACCCGGAAATCATCTACATCACCAACCTGAAGCGTCCCGACGGCTCCAACCTGGGCGGTCTGGGCAACTACGAAGTGCAGTGGCACCATGACCAGATTTATCGCCAGCGCCCGGCGTCCGGTTCGATCTTCTGCGCGATCGAAATGCCGGAAAACGACGGTCGTACGTCCTACTGCAACACCAAGCTCGGCTTCGAAACCCTGCCGGACAACCTGCGCAAGGCGATCGAAGGCCGTCGCGCGACAGCCAAGTATGCGGTCAAGGAAGGCTCCACCACGATCAAGGATCTGGGCCACAACGCCGAGAAGATGAAGGAAATTCACGACCGCACGCCGGCCGCGACCCACGACATCGTTCTGGAAAACCCGGCGACGGGTCAAAAGTCGATCTACCTCGATCCCAACAAGACCGTCGGCATCGACGAAATGACCGAGGACGAAAGCAAGGAACTGATCGACGCCCTGACCCAGCACATGCTGCAGGATCAGTTCGTCTATACGCATACCTGGCGCAATGGCGACGTCGTGATGTGGGACAATGCCCGTCTGTGGCACCGCCGCGAGCCGTTCGACATGTCGAAGCCGCGCTTTGCCCGCCGCACGACGATCTTCCTGCGTCCGGAAGACTTCGCCGTTCCCGAACCCAACGCGGCCTGATCCAGACCGTCATGGGAGAAGAAAAAACGATGCCCCTGCAGGGGCTGCGGGTGATCGACGCTGCCACGGTGATCGCCGGACCGACCATCGGCATGATGATGGGCGACTTCGGCGCCGACGTGATCAAGGTCGAACACCCGCGCGGCGATGTGCTGCGTCATACGGGATATCTGAAGGACGGCGTGGGGCTTTGGTCGAAGATGACCAACCGCAACAAACGGTGCATCACGCTGAACTTCAGCCACGCCAAGGGTCAGGAACTGTTCAAGGAACTGATCAAGACGACGGACGTCCTGATCGAGAACTTCCGCACGGGCACCATGGAAAAATGGGGCCTGGGCTGGGAGGACTTGAAAGCCATTAACCCGCGCCTGGTCATGGTGCGGGTGACCGGCTTCGGCCAGACGGGGCCCTATAAGAACCGGCCCGGCTTCGGCACCATCGCCGAGGCTTTCTCCGGCTTCGCCCATACCACGGGCGAACCGGACGGCCCGCCGACCCTGCCGAACTTTGGTCTGGCCGACGGCATCGCCGCCGCCTACGGCACCTTTGCCGCGATGTTCGCGCTGTACCACCGTGACGCCCAGGGCAGCGGAAAGGGGCAGTATATCGACTTGTCGATCTACGAGCCTTTGTTCCAGGTCATGGGGCCGCAACCGTTGCAGTTCGATCAGCTTGGCGTCGTTCAGGGGCGGTACGGTAACCGGTCCAAGAACAACGCTCCGCGCAATACCTACAAGACCAAGGACGGCCATTGGGTGGCGATTTCCACCAACTCGCCGTCGATCGTCACCCGGGTGTTGACCCTGTGCGGTGGTAAGGAAATGGCGGAAGACCCGCGTTTCCAAACGCCGCAGGGACGGGTCGAACATGTCGAAGAGGTCGATGGCGTCGTCGCTGCGTGGATTGCGCGGCACGACCTGAAGACCGTTCTGGACGAATTCGAGAAAGCCGAAGCCGCCATCGGCCCGGCCTATTCGATCGACCAGATCTTCGAAGACCCGCAGTACCAGGCCCGCAACGACATCATCGAGATCGAGGATGAGGACCTGGGCAAGCTGCGCATGACCAATGCCTTTCCGTTCATGTCGGAAACCCCGGCGCAGATCCGCCATGCGGGTCCGCGCAAGGGGCAGCACACCGAGGAAATTCTGTGTGATGAGTTCGGCATCAGCCCGGAAGAGTTGGCCAAGCTGCGTGAAGAGGGCGCCATCTGACGTCCAGCACTTACGTAAGGTAAGTTTCTGCGATCCCCCGCTTCGGCCTGCCGTAGCGGGGGATTTCCGTTTCAGGTCTCGGGTTTCAGGTTCTAGCCGTTGGCGGCCCGGGGGCGGGGCGGCGGGGGCGCCAACAAGGGTTTGGACGCGCGAATGTCCGAAAGCACGCCCTCGCGGTCCTTTTCAAGCCGGTCGAGCAGCTTGCGGCGGCGCGGGTTGATGGTCATGTAATTGCCGCTCCAGCGCATGATCTCGATGATTACCGGGGCCAGCTGCACGCCTTTTTCGGTCAGGCTGTAAACATAGCTTCGGCGGTTTTCCGGATCGCGTTCCTTGGTCACAATGCCTTCGCATTCCAGATGCTTCAGGCGGGTCGCCAGGACGTTCGTCGCGATCTGCTCGTTCGATGCCAGGAACTCGTTATAGCGGCACTTGCCGTAGAGCATCATGTCGCGCAGGACCAATAGGGACCAGCGATCGCCGAAGGTATCGACGCCGTATGCGATCATGCAGTCGCTCTGGTGCTTCTTGGGATCGTGCTTCATGCCATCATCATAAAAATATACTTGCAAAAAGCAAGTGATAACGATAGGAGTCATTAACTTGTTTTTTGCAAGTTAATGACCGGCGGGAAATCTTGCCGGTTCTGGCGCCGAAAAGGAGGCACGCCATGAACATGTTATCGAAACTCTCACCATCGGAATTGGTAGGTGACAGTCTTTTGTCGCCGTCGGGCGAGACCCAGCCCGATACGTCCCGCGCCGCCATTCAGGCCGGGGTCGGGTACGCCCGCGTGTTGCGGGCACGGGCATTCCATGCCGCCGTCGCCAATGTATGGGCCGGTGTGAAACGCTTGGTGTCGCTTGGTCGCCGCTAAGCCCGATTATTTCTTGATCGGCGGATTGCCGGGCACCGGCTCGCCGATCAGGGACGGATGGGCCCGCTGGTATTGCGGCGCGAACATCGCGTCGGATCGCAGGGCCTCCGCCGCATGCCACGGCCAGCGCGGGTCGTAGAGCATGCCTCGGGCCAGGGCCACCATGTCGGCCTGTCCAGAAACAATCACGGTTTCGGCCTGGAACGGATCGGCGATCTTGCCCACGGCCATCACGGTCATCTCTGTTGCGCGGCGGATTTCGGCGGCGAAGCCGGTCTGATAACCCGGTCCGGCCGGAATCTGCTGTTGCGGAGAATTCCCGCCCGACGACACGTCGATGAACACGCAGCCGCGCTTTTCCAGTTCCTGAGCGAAGGCGACCGTATCGGCGAGGTTCCAGCCGCCGTCGACCCAATCGGTCGCCGAAACCCGCACGCCCAGCGGATAACCCGCCGGGCAGACCGCGTGGACGGCTTCGAACACTTCCAACGGAAACTTCATGCGTCCGGCCAGATCGCCGCCATAGGCGTCGTTGCGCTGGTTGCTCAGGGGCGACAGAAATTGGTGCAGCAGATAGCCGTGGGCGGCATGCAGTTCGATCACGTCGTAGCCCAGGCGCAAGGAACGGCGCGCAGCATCGACGAACGCGGTTTTGATCCGCGCCAGCCCCGCATCGTCCAGGGCCTGGGGTGTCGGCGCGGTCGGCGCATAGGGCACGGCGGACGCACTTTCGGTTTGCCACGCACGGGGATCGTCGGCGGGCAGGGGCGTGCCGCCCTTCCACGGAACCTCTGCCGAGCCCTTACGCCCGGCATGGGCCAGTTGAATGCCGATCTTGGCGCTGCCGAAATCGCGGTAGAATTCAATCACCCGCGCCATGGCGGCTTCCGTTTCGTCGGAATACAGCCCGACGCATCCCGGGGTGATCCGCCCTTCGGGTTCAACGCCGGCTGCTTCGGTAATGACCAGCCCGGCCCCGGACAATGCGAATTGCCCCAAATGGACGAGGTGCCAGTCGTTCATTACGCCGTCATGGGCGGAGTACTGGCACATCGGCGCGACAACGACGCGATTGGGCAGGTCCAGATTGCCGAGGCGGATCGGCGAGAAAAGCTGGCTGGGCATGGCGGTCCCTTGATTCTATGCAGGTTCGGGGTGGTGTCGAAGGAGATTTCGACGGGGGATTGCCGGAAGGTTAGTGCATGATCCGGCCCTGCACAAATGGGGCTTCGCCCGGCTACTGACAACCCATGCTTGGGCGACAGGCCACCATGGGTTATAGGACGGCCATGCGGGATTTCGACGTCATCATTATCGGCGGCGGCGCGGCGGGGCTGATGTGCGCCGCCGGTGCGGTGCGGCGTGGGCGGCGAGTCCTGGTGCTGGAAAAGAACGCGAAGGTCGGCGAGAAAATCCGTATCTCCGGCGGCGGGCGGGCCAATTTCACGAACCTGCATGCCGCACCGGCCAATTATCTGTCTGACAATCCCCGGTTCTGCGTGTCGGCGCTGAAGCGCTACAGCCAGCGCGATTTCATCGCCTTGGTCGAAAAGCACGGCATCGCCTATCACGAAAAGACCCTGGGGCAGCTGTTCTGCGACGACAGCGCGCAGCAGATCATCGACATGCTGTTGGCCGAGGCGCGGGGTGCCGACATCCGTACCGCCGTCGCCGTGACGGAGGTTTCCCGGGACGGCGAGGGCTTTGCCGTCAAAACCGACAAGGGCGATTTCACCGCAGAAGCGGTAGTCATCGCGACCGGCGGCCCGTCGATCCCCAAGATGGGGGCCAGCCGCTTCGCTTACGGCGTTGCCCAGCGGTTCGGTTTGCGGGTTGTGCCGCCGCGTCCGGGGCTGGTTCCGCTGACGTTCGAGCCTGCCATGTTGGAACGGCTGAAGGGCTTGTCCGGCGTGGCGGTCGAGGCGACGGCGACCCTGGGAAAGACCCGCTTCCGCGAGGCGTTTTTGTTCACCCATCGGGGGCTGAGCGGCCCAGTGATTCTGCAAATCTCGTCCTATTGGCAGGCGGGGCAAGCGGTGGTGCTGAACCTATTGCCCGATTTGGACTTGTTCGAGATGTTGAAGGAAACCAAACACAGCCAGCCGAAGCGCGAGGTTCAGGCGCTCCTTTCCGATCTGTTGCCGAAAAGCCTGGCGCAGCGGCTGTGCGAGTGGACCGGCCTGTCGGGGCGGCTGGCGGACATTCCGGACAAGAAGCTCCGCGCCCTGGGCGAGCAGGTCAACGCCTGGGCCGTTACGCCGAACGGAACCGAAGGCGAGCGCACGGCGGAAGTCACCGTCGGCGGCGTCGATACCCGCGATTTGTCGTCGAAAACCATGGAGGCGCGCGAGGTCCCGGGCCTGTATTTCATCGGCGAGGCCGTGGATGTGACCGGCCATTTGGGCGGGTTCAATTTCCAATGGGCCTGGGCTTCGGGCCATGCCTGCGGCGAGGTCGTCTAATGGGGCTGCACGCAGGCTGCATTGTCGTCGCTAGAGGCCCGGAAATCCTCGATATAACGGTGCAGGCAGTTCAGGAACGTTTCGGCGTCCTTAGTCATGATCTGGCCTTTCGGCGCGATATAGCCGTAGAGCAGCCAATGGGGCGGGTCTAGCGGTCGCACCGCCATGCCGCGCGGGTCCAGCGCCGCCACGGACAATCGGTCCATCAGTGCGATCCCGGCGCCGTCGCGGGCCATCTGCGCCGCCAGGTAGGACGATGTCGTCTCGATGGCATAGCGGGGAGAGACCCCACCGGATCGGAAGAATTCATCCGTTTGTTGCCGCCCGAAATGGTTCGGCTGCATACCGATGATCGGTTCCTGGGCCAGATCGTCCGCCGTCAGGGCGGCTTTGCGGGCGTGGGGATGATCCGTCGCCAACACGGCTTCCATCCGGACGTTGCAGACGGGCGTGTTCTCGATCGGCAACAAGGAATGCGTGACCGGCAGGCTGGCGATGCCCAGGTCATAGCGGGCGATGCCGGATCTGTTTTCCAACTCGAACCGGGACAGGACGTCGACCACGCATTTCACATCCGGGTTTTCGCGCCGCATCAGGGCCAGGGCGGGGGCGACCAGGGCCGCGCCGACGCGGGGCCCGGTGACGAGACGTAAGGGATTATCGGTGCCGGTTCGGATGTTGGCGGCGATATGGGGCAGTTCCTCGATCCCATCCAGGATATGGCGGGTTTCGCGGTGGAACTGTTCGCCCGCGGCGGAGACGATCAAACTGCGCCGGGAGCGGTCGAACAGCCGCAATCCTGTCTCTGCTTCTAGTAGAGAGATCAAGCGACTCACCGCCGGCTGACTGAGGTTCATCGCCTCGGCCGCGGCGGCCAGGGAACCCTGGGAAACGATCAGCCGAAAGGCCCGCAGAGCCTTGAAATTCATTGAATCTCCGATTCAAGAATGAGTCGTAATCATCTGAAATTTCATGAAGTTTACTCAATAAATCGAAAATACTGAAGAGTGCTTCATTAGTTTCGAATTTTCTTTTGAAATCTCTTTGTGCAGATTTGGTGCCGTCGCGGTCACCGCGACCTATGGGAGCAATCAAAACCTACGAAACATCCAAGACGAGGAGATCAATGATGCGTTTCCGTCGTTCCCCCCTTACTTCGAAAATCCTGACAGCAGTGGTTGTGGTCGCGGCCTTTGCCGGGCTGGCCCTGTCGGGTGCCGCGGTCCGGGCCGACGGCCTGCAGCCGACGGTCAAACATCTGAAGGTCGAAAAGCCGCAGCGCGTGCTGTTCATGGGCAACAGCTATCTCTACTACAACGACAGCCTGCACAATCACGTCCGCCGTATGGTCGCGGCGTCGGGCATCTACGGCATGAAGGACCTGAAGTACAAATCGGCGACGATCAGCGGCGGCATGCTGTTCGATCATGACATCGATAGCTACCTGACGCCGGGCAAGCTGCGGGTCAAGGATCCGTTCCAAGTCGTCGTTATGCAGGGCTTCAGCGCCGCCGCGACGAAAAAAGGCCATCCGCCCAAGTTCGCCAAGACGGTCGCCGAATTCGCTAAGAAGATCACGGCGGCGGGCGGTGAGCCGGCGCTGTACATGACCCACGCCTATGCCAAGAACCACAAGAAGTACGACCCGGAGATGATCCGGGCGATCGAGAAACTGTACGTGGAAACGGGCAACGCGACCGGTGCTTTGGTCATTCCCGTGGGCTTGGCGTTCGAGGAAGCCTTGAAGCGTAAGCCGGACCTGCAATTGCAGCAGAGCTATGACGGCTCTCATCCGGTGTTGGACGGAACCTATCTCGCCGCCTGCGTGGTGTTCGAAAGCCTGTACGGCGTTTCCCCCGTCGGAAATTCCTACGATTACTTCGGCAAGGTTGACAAAGAGATGGCCAAGTTTCTGCAAACCGTCGCGCATGACACGGTGCAGAAGTTCTACGGCCGGAAATAAATCAGCTGACGGAAACCGTTACCTGATGTCGAAGGCGATGGAGTGGCGCAAGCCTTCCTGAGTGAACGGCTTAACTCCATGCCAGACGTAGGATGGGAAAAGAACCAAGGTTCCCGATTGGGGCCGGATCAGGCGCCTGGTCCGGTTCTTTTCGCTGACGAAGGCGTCCGGCGGTGCGCCGAACTGGATACAGCCTTCGCCCGTTGCCCAGATTTCCTCGGGCAGGTCCGGGACCTTCACGTAGTAGACGCCCGACAGCCATCCTTCGTTATGAATGTGGCTGGCGTCGTATCCGGCACCGTACAGGATCGTCGACCAAGCGCCGGAGAACCGGAAATTCGGGTTGATATAGCGCAGGAACGGATGGTTCGGGTCTTCGCGCAGCGTGCTGATGAACTTCTGGATCGCTTCCGTGATCATACCTTCGACAACCTTGACCGCGCCCGTGGCGTTGCGGAACAAGTTGTTGGGAATCTGCGTGCCGCCGCGCATCGTTTGATCGAGGGGCAGGGAGCCTTGTTCGTGTCGCGGCTCCAACTCGGCGTGCAGGGCGTCGTTGAAGGCCGCCATGTCGGCATATCCGGGCGGGGTTTGTAGCTGTATGGCTACGACGTCTTTGTCGTAATCGACGAAGGCATCGACGGTGGGGTCGTCGGCTTCGACCATCGCGATGGTCATCGTCCCGAGGATGCTGCTCATCCGGGGTTGCTGTTGGTGGGCTTTTTGAAGCACCGGCACGGCTTCCGCCGGGCGACCGGCGCGGATCAAGCTCTGCCCGAAGCTTTCCAGAACCATCGGATCGTCCGGCGTCAACTCCACGGCCAGGGCGTAATGGCTCATGGCCTCATCGTGCTTGCCCAGCATGGACAGCGACCAGCCAAGGCAGGCCCGCGCCGTCGGCAGGTTCGGGTCGATTTCCAAGGCGCGGCGGAGAAGCGGTTCCGCCTGGGCGAATTTTTCGTCCTGCGCCAACTCCCAGCCGTATTGTTCATAGGCTTGACCGACGTCGGGCAGGGTTTCGATGGCCCAGCGAAAGGTGTCGTAGCTTTCGGCGTCCTGGCCCAAGGCAAGTTTGATGCCCTTGAATGTCTTATGCGCCTCGCCGTGCAAGGGATCGAGTTTGACCGCCGCCCAACAGTTTTCGACCGCGTCGTCATATTGCTCGAGCATGAACTGGATCGATGCCAGGGCTGCGTGGCTATCGGGAATCCCGCCGGAAACGGCGTTGGCTTTCTGAAGGCTGGCGACGGCGCCTTTAAGATCGCCATAGTCGCGCAAGGCGATGCCGTAGTTGTGCAGAACCTGCGGCTCGTCCGGAGTGATGCGCAACGCCGCCCGGAAATTCGCAATCGCGCCGTCCAGATCGTCCAGGCGCTGCAGGGCCATGCCCAGGTTGTTCATCATGTCGGCATTGTTGGGGGCCAGGGCCAAGGCGCGCTCGTAGCTCGTACGCGCGGCGACGATATTGCCCTGGTAGAACAAGGCCAAACCCAGATTATTGAAATAATTCGGGTTCTTGTCGTTCAGTCGGGTTGCCTGCTGTAACGCCTCGATCGCCGCCGGCAGGTTGCCGGACTGCAGCAAGGCGATACCCAGCAAGTGATGGGCCTCGGGGTGCTGGGGATTGTGGCGAATGAATTCGCCATACATCTGCACGGCTTGCGGCAGGCGGCCGGATTGATGGGCGGCGAAAGCGTCTTGCAGCGAAACCAAGTGATCCATCCTAGGTTCGTATGGGGCCAGGGGCGGCTACGGGTTTATCGCAGCCGGGCGTGTCATTCTAGCCGTTATCGCCGTTCGGGGTGATGGGGCGCATGCGGTCGTCGAAATCGTCCAGCGACGGAAAGGTCAGGGGCGTCAGGCTGTCCAGGTTGCGCAGTCGCGCCGCGTAGTCGTCCAGATATCCCGCCCGGGTCGCATCGTCCACGTAAGGCACGTGCCAGGCCACGAACGGCGGCAGGACCGTGGCGCCCGTATAGGCCAAAGTGCCCCGCAGCAGCGGCTTCAGCATCTCGTTCAACGGGCCGTGGATGCTGTCCGGGCCGTCGAACATATGTTCGCGCCCGCCCAGGGTGAGGGTCAACATAGCGCGCTTTCCGGCCAGGCCGCCCCGGTCGTAGAACCGCCGCCCGCCATAGACCAGGCCGGAGATCAGGACTCGGTCGATCCAGCCCTTGAGGATCGCCGGAACGGAAAACCAGTACAGCGGGAAATGCAGGATCAACAGATCGCACCACAGGAGCTTTTCGACTTCGGCCAGGATGTCCGGGGACAGGGTCTTGTTTTCCCACCCTTGGCGCTGTTCCAGGGCATAGGTCAGATAGTCCGGATCGGCGCGGTCGGTGAAGTCGTCCGGACCGGAGACAGGGTCGAAGCCCATGGCGTAAAGGTCCGAGACCTGTACCCCATATCCAAGCTCGTTAAGAATCCTGACGGAATGATCGCGCAACGCCGTGTTGAACGACTTCGGCTCCGGATGGGCGTGGACGATCAGGACGTTCATATACGAAACCGGTTTCGCAGGGCGAGCCCTACCAGGAACGCAAATACAACACTCAGTGATCCTTGGACTAATGTCAGGAAATGAACGAGATCGGGGGTCGATGACCCAAATAATGATTTTTCCAAGCCCGCAATACGTTTCATCGAGCCGGGAATAAAGGGTAGAACATGATTGGCAGAGTAAAGGAGGCCTTTAAGCCACGGTTCTCGTGAAATAGAAAGTTGCGTATATGTTGTTCCAAAAAAAATCCATGTAATAATAATAAATATAGATGGTCTTAGGATGCTTTGTCCGAATCCGCTGGTCCACTCATAGAGATAATTTGGTATTAACGATAATCCTTTTGTTTCATTTCCTCTTTTCGATTTTAATTCACACGCGAAAAAATAACTTTCTCGATCATAATCCCTAGAATTTGCAGCCATTTCTTTTAGCCGACGATATCGGACGACGTCTTTTTCATCGCTAGGTGATGTGTAAGGCACCTCAAGGCCATGTAAGGAGATGTGGCTTTGAAAATAACTGTTGTTAAAGTCAGGCGGCGTTTTGAAAATGCACTCATCTAAAACGAATGCGCCAATTGAATGGCACCCTAGAAACGCAGAATATCCATCAAATTGAGCGAACATAAATAAAGCATGGGATTGGAATTTTGTCCCGGTGAACACTGTCCGATTATAAAATTTAGATGAAATAAAACGCGATATCCCTTTGAATAAGATGTGATTAAATTCTGCATCTTTATAAAAATAACAAGATGAAAAATCGCAATCGTTTGTGAAGATAGATCCTGAGAACTTCACTTTTCCCTTAAATTTTGAATTTTTAAAAGAAATATAATTAAATTTTGCGTTTTTGAATAATGTTAGACCAGGAAAAATAAAATCTGAGAATTGAATGCTCTTCGTATCTGGCTGAGAAAAATCTACGTTCGAAAAATCCACGGTCCTATCTGGATTGCTGCTAGCCCATTCGTTCCAAGCGGCCGAGCCTTTGCGTGCTAGTTCTAACGCCTCCCTTCCACTGAGCGGTTTTGCTTTCTTACAATTTTCTTCACTCAAAGGGTCTTGAGTCATTCGTTAGCCAATTAAACAAAATTAAAAATCACAATATTTAGGTAATTATTAGTAGAGATAGATAATTCGTGCGAGCAAAAATAGTATTGCGCCTCATTCCGGCGGCGGCACCGCGCCGGTGCGCTCGACGATCAGGCCGTAGTGCTCGGTGCGGCGGTGGGCTTCGAACTTGAAGGTCGAGTTTTTCAGGAAGGCGCAGGCGTCCAGATCGCAATCGTGGACGATCACCTCGTCGTCCTCGGTCTCGGCTTCGGCCACGACCTGGCCGTCTGGATTGATGATGCAGCTGCCGCCCATCATGTGATAGCCGGGCTCTTCCTCGCCCGCCTTGGCCACGCCGACCACCCAGGTCGCGTTCTGATAGGCCCCGGCCTGCATCGATAGGCGGGAATGGTGCATGCGTAGTTCCGGGGTGTCCGGCCCGCCCAGGCCGTTCCACGACGGCGTGTTGTAACCCAGCATGATCAGCTCGACCCCTTGCAGGCCCATGACACGGTAGGTCTCCGGCCAGCGGCGGTCGTTGCAGATACACATGCCCATTACGCCGCCCATGGTGCGCCACACGGGAAAGCCCAGGTTGCCGGGCTCGAAGTAGCGTTTTTCCAGGTGCTGGAAGCTGCGCTCCGGCTCCAACTCGACATGCCCCGGCAAGTGGACCTTGCGGTACTTGCCGACCGTCTTGCCGTCTTTGTCGACCAGGATCTGGGTGTTGAAGTGATGGCCGTCGGGCGTCAGCTCCGCATAACCCAGGGAAAAGCCGATCTTGTTGTCGGCGGCGTAATCGAACAGCGGGCGCGTTGCGTCATTGGGCATCTCGCGCTCGAACCATTCATCCATTTCCGCGCGGTCCTCGGCATAGAACCGGGGGAAGAAGGTGGTCAGCGCCGTTTCCGTGAACACCACCAGGTCCGCGCCCTCGGACTTGGCCTTTTTCATCATCTCCAACAGGCGGGCGACGATGACCTGGCGGCTGTCGGATTCCAGGTTGGGGCCTTGCTGAGCGGCGGCGACGCGGACGATACGGGGCATGGATGATGGTCTCCGGTGGAAAGAATCGTGACGGGAGAGACTAGGAAGCCAGGTCCCGGTCGGCAAGATCAGAACAGAAGCGGCACCAGATAGAGCGCCGCCAAGGCGATCGCCGCCGTTGCCGCGATGTTCAGGAAAACCCCCGCCGTGCACATGTGGACCACCGCCAACCGCCCCGCGGCGAAGACGATGGCGTTGGGCGGTGTCGCGACCGGCATCATGAAGGCGCAACTGGCGGCCAGGGCCACGGGCACGGCGAATACCATCGGATCGAAACCCAGGCTTCCGGCCAGGCTGGCGGCGACGGGTATGAACACCGCCGCGGTGGCGGTATTGCTGGTGATCTCGGTCAGGAACACGACCAAGCCCGTGATCGCCAGCAGCAGCACGACCAACGGCAGCGCGCCGCCGGTCGCCACCAGATCCCCCAGCCATTGCGCCAGTCCGGTCGATTGGATCGCCCCGGCAAGGCTCAGCCCGCCGCCGAACAGAATCAAAATGCCCCAGGGCAGCCGCGCCGCATGGTCCCAATCCAACAGGAACGTGCGGGTTTTGAGGTCGACCGGAATGGCGAAGGCCAGAACCGCGCCGATCAGGGCGATCCCGGTGTCGCCGACCGGCACCAGATTGTCGATCAACGGGCGGAACATCCAGGCCAAGGCGACGGCGGTGAACAACACGGCGGTCAGGGCCTCGCCCCGGCTGATCGGGCCCAATTCGCCGCGGGCGCGGGCGATGCCGTGGCGGACCGGCGCCAGGGGCAGGTCGTCGGCCCGGTACAGCACCCGCGCCAACAGGAACCATGCCACGACCAGTAGAACCAGCGCGACCGGCAGGCCCAGGGCCATCCAATGGACGAAACCGATCTCGACCCCATGGTTCTGGGCCATGTATCCGGCCAGGAAGGCGTTAGGCGGGGTGCCGATCAACGTCGCCACGCCGCCGATGCTTGCGGCATAGGCGATGGCCAGCAACAGACAGCGGGCGAACCGTTCGTTGGCGCCGGGGGCGCGGTCGTCGTCGAATTCGTCGGTCGTGGTTACGGCGGAAACCTGCCCGTCGTCGATGAAGGCGATGACGCTGAGCGCGATGGGAACCATCATCAGGGTCGTCGCGGTATTGCTGACCCACATGCTCAGCAGGGCCGTCGCCGCCATGAAGCCCGCGGTTAGGCGTGCGGGTTCGCTTCCGGCCACGGTGATGATGCGGATCGCGATGCGCTTGTGCAGGTTCCACCGTTCCATCGTCAGGGCGATCACGAACCCGCCCAGGAACAGGAAAATCAGCGGATGGGCATAGGCCGCTGTGGTGGCTTTGACGGTGCCGACACCGAAAATCGGAAACAGGATCGCGGGCAGCAGGGCGGTGGCGGGCAGGGGAACTGCCTGGGTCAGCCACCACACCGCCATCCAGGCTGCGACGGCGGCCACGGTCCAGCCCCCGGCGCTGAGGCCCTCGGGCGGGGCCTGGATGCTAAGGGCGATGAACAGGACCGGGCCGAGCACCAATCCCGCCGGACCAAGACCGCTGGTCCAGCGTTGCTTGCGATGGGCGGCATGGGCGGTCGACGGGTCTTCACTGGGCGGTTGGGGCATCGAAACTCCGGGGTTTGCCTGCGGCGCGGGGAGGCTTAAGTTTAGAAGCCTATTCCGAAAACAGGAAATCCAGATGACAGCCGAGCAACCGGACACCTCCGAAGCCGCCGTTGGCACCCGCCGCCTCAAGGGTTTCGCCCTGCATTTGATGATCTACTTTCTCGTCGTCGTCGGTTGCGCCGTCCTGAACTATCTGAAGACGCCGAACGACCTGTGGTTTATCTACCCGATGGTGGCTTGGGGCGCGCCCTTGGCCCTGCATGCGGCATTCGTGATGGGCTTGTTCGACGGATTGACCAAGGGCGGGCAGGGGCGCGGGTAAAGACCTGCCGTTACGGCATCAAGGGCTTCGAAGGGGAAGCCGATCGCCACTAGTAGAATTCCCCGAATTTTGCGCTGCAATGCGATTTAATATCGGTTACACCAGTGGCGGAATCTGAAGAACGACCGCTTCAAGGTCACAAGGAAAACAGCCGAGGCCGGCCAACATGTTTAAAAAAATCCTGATAGCCAACCGCGGCGAAATCGCCTGCCGCGTCATGAAAACCGCGAAGAAGATGGGCATCCAGACGGTTGCCGTCTATTCCGATGCCGACAAGATGGCCCTGCATACGGAAATGGCCGACGAAGCCGTTTACATCGGTGCGTCGCCGTCGTCGGAGAGCTATCTGGTCATCGACAAGATTTTGGAAGCGATCGAGAAGACCGGCGCGGATGCGGTGCACCCCGGTTACGGCTTCCTGTCGGAAAACGCCAAATTCGCCGAGGCCCTGGCCAAGAAGGGCGTGGCCTTCATCGGCCCGCCGGTCGGCGCGATCAACGCCATGGGCGACAAGATCGAATCCAAGAAGCTGGCCGAAAAGGCCAACGTCAGCGTCGTTCCCGGCCATACGGAAGCCGTGTCCGACCCGGATATGGCGGTCGAGATCGCGAACAAGATCGGCTATCCCGTGATGCTCAAGGCATCGGCGGGCGGCGGCGGCAAGGGCATGCGTATCGCCCATAACGACGCCGAATGCCGCGACGGCCTGGAACGCGCCCGGTCCGAGGCCGCGTCCAGCTTCGGCGACGACCGCGTGTTCGTTGAAAAATTCATTGTTGAGCCGCGCCATATCGAAATTCAGGTGCTGGCCGACAAGCACGGCAACTGCGTTTATCTGAACGAGCGCGAATGCTCGATCCAGCGCCGTCATCAGAAGGTTCTGGAAGAAGCGCCGTCGCCGTTCCTCGATGAGGCGACCCGCAAAGCCATGGGCGAACAGGCTGTGGCCCTGTCCAAGGCCGTGGATTACTGCTCCGCCGGGACGGTGGAGTTCATCGTCGACAAGGACAAGAACTTCTACTTCCTGGAAATGAACACCCGCCTGCAGGTCGAACACCCGGTGACCGAATACATCACCGGTCTGGATCTGGTCGAACTGATGATCCGCGTCGCCGCGGGCGAAAAGCTGCCGTTCACCCAGGCCGAGGTGCCGCTCAAAGGGTGGTCGATCGAAGCCCGCATCTACGCCGAGGATCCGTTCCGCAACTTCCTGCCGTCGACGGGCCGACTGGTGCGCTATCGCCCGCCCGCCGAAACGGACAAGGTGCGCGTCGATACCGGTGTGTTCGAAGGCGGCGAAATCTCCATGTTCTATGACCCGATGGTCGCCAAATTGGTGACCTACGGCGCCGACCGCAACGCCGCCATGGATGAAATGGCGCGGGCGCTCGACCGCTTCCAGATCGAGGGCGTGGCCAACAACATCGCCTTCCTGGCGGCGCTGATGGCGCACAAGCGGGTGCGCTCGGGCGATTTCTCGACCAACTTCATCGCCGAGGAATACCCCGAAGGCTTCAACCCGCAGGATGCCGTCCATGACGATCCGGCGCTGACCGTCGCCGTCGCCGCCGCCATGCATCGCGCCTATCAGGACCGCGCCGCGCTGATTTCCGGCCAGGTCGAAAACCATACACGCAAGGTTCCGGCGACCTGGGTCGTCGTGCTGGGCCGCGATCCCTATCCGGTCAGCGTGACTCCGACCGACGGCGGTTACGACGTGACCCTGGACGGCAAGACCCTGGCGCTGCGGACCAATTGGAAGCTGGGTGAAACCCTGATGGAACTGACCTTGGACGGTGCGGAGCGCAGCGTGCAGGTCGGTCGCCTGGATATCTCCTACCGGATCGTCCATGCCGGAACCGAGGCCCGGGCCCTGGTTCTGAGCCCCGAGACAGCGGAGCTTTATAAGCACATCCCTGAAAAGCTGCCGCCTGATACCTCCAAGCTGCTGATGTCGCCGATGCCGGGCCTGTTGGTCTCGTTGGCGGTCGAGGTCGGACAAGAGGTCAAGGCCGGGGAAGAACTGTGCATCCTCGAGGCCATGAAGATGGAAAACGTCATGCGCGCCGAAAAAGACGCCGTGGTGAAGGAAATCAAGGCCGCAGCAGGTGACAGCCTGATGGTCGACCAAATCATCCTGGAATTCGAATAAGCGAGGGTTCCGCCATGTCCCGGGCCGTCCGTGTTGTCATTTCCGGACGGGTGCAGGGCGTGTGGTATCGCGGCTGGACCTGTGAGCAGGCGGGCGTGCTCGGCCTGACAGGCTGGGTGCGGAACCGTCGCGACGGCACGGTCGAAGCCCTGTTGATGGGCGATCCCGATCTTGTGGAAGCAATGATTGCCCGTTGTCATGACGGGCCGCCCGCCGCGCGGGTGATCGATATCCGTGTCGAGACGGCGGAAGTCGATCATGGAGTGTCCGGATTCGAAGCCCGGCCGACGGTCTAAGACCGCCGGCCGGCTCGGTGCCCCAGGATCAAGAAGGTGGGGTCAAGCGTGTTGGATCAGGCGGCGCGGACGCCACCCAGGAACTTCTCGACCTGAACTTTCAGATGATCGGCCTGCGTATTCAAGGAACTGGCGACGCTGGTCACCTGGGTCGCGGCGGTGCCGGTTTCACCGGCGGATTGCGTGACCTCGATGATGTTGGTCGTCACTTCCTGGGTGCCTGCGGCGGCCTGTTCGACGTTGCGGGCGATTTCGGTGGTCGCCGCACCCTGTTCCTCGACGGCCGAGGCGATGGTCGCGGCGATTTCGCTCATTTCCGAAATGGTGTTGGTGATCGATTGAATGGCCTGAACGGCGTCGCGGGTTTCGTTCTGGATATCCGCGATCTGCTGGCCGATCTCGTCGGTCGCCTTGGCCGTCTGGTTGGCCAGGTTTTTGACCTCTGACGCGACCACGGCGAAGCCCTTGCCGGATTCACCGGCGCGGGCGGCCTCGATCGTCGCGTTCAGGGCCAACAGGTTGGTCTGTTCCGCGATGTCGGAGATCAGGTTGACCACTTCGCCGATCCGCTGGGCGGCGAGGGCAAGGCCCTGGATCTGTTCGTCCGTATGGCGAGCCTCGGTCACCGCGCGTTCGGCGACGGTGGACGATTGCGCGACCTGACGGGAGATTTCCTGAATGGAACTGGACAGCTCCTCGGTCGCGGTGGCGACGGTCTGAACGTTGGCCGAGGCCTGTTCGGCGGCGCTGGCGACCGCGGTGGCGCGTTCGTTGGTGCCGTCGGCGATTTTCGACATGGTGGACGCGGTCTGTTCCATTTCCACGGCGGAATTGGTCAGCGAACGCAACAGGTCGGACACGTCCGTGTCGAATTCGCCGGTCAGGCCTTCGATATGACGGCCGCGTTCCTCGCGGCGACGGGCGGCTTCCTGTTCGCGGGCGGCCATCTCGTCGGCCTGGATCATGCTTTCCTTGAACACCAGGACCGCACGGGCCATGTCGCCGACTTCGTCGCCGTTATCGGTGCTCGGAACGTCCACGGCCTTATCGCCGCCGGCCAGGGCCTTCATGGTCGCCGTCAGGGCCGAGACGGGGCGGGCGATGCCGGTGCCGATCAACCAGGCGGCAAGACCGCCCAGGACGACGCTGACCACGGACACGATCAGGGTAACGATCAGCGCGGTCTTCATGGCCTTGCTGGTGGCCGGGCCCAATTCTTCCTGAACCTTCTTGATCGCGTTTTTCAGGCTGTCCATGTAGGCGGCGATGTTGGGGCCCAGGAAACCGATGGTTCCCATGACCAGTTCATCCCGCGCCAGGTTGACTTCGTTGACCTCTTTGACCGCGGCCTCATAGTCGTCATGCATCTGCATGACCTCGGCGACCACGGCCTTGTTGTCTTCCTCGAAAATCTCGCTGTCCAATTGCTTCAGGTTCTCGCGAAGCTCGTCGGAGGCCTGCATGGCGTAGTCGTATTCGGTGGAATTGTTGGTGGTCACGAACTTGTTCGCATGCAGGCGCATCAGCAACAAGGTGCGCTGCGCCTTGGCGGCGGAGTAGGCGGTCGTGACTTCGGTATTGTCGTAGGCGCGCTGCATCAGATCGGTCAGGCGGGTTTCCATATCCGGCCCGATCATGTCCATGCGGCTTTCGACGATGGAATTACGTTGGGTCTGCAACTGCGTCACCTTGTCGAATGCAGCCTGATACTCGGACAGGTTCTGCATCGCCGTGGTGATCGTCTTCTTCTGTTCCGGATCCATGACGTGGGTGTCGAGGTTCTTCACCGCTGCGATGGTGGCCTTGATCCGGTCGGCGAAGTCGCCGATGGCTTCTTCGGAAGACTGTGACAGGAATTCCGTCACGGCCAATTGCGCTTTCAGGAGGTTGACCTGCACCACGGCCGCGTCATTCGACTGCGCCGCCGTCTCGCGGTAGCTGGCAAAGTTATCGTCACCGCTTTTCAGGTTTACGCCACCTGTGACACTGATGACCAAAAGCAGGGCCAAAACGGCCCCGAACCCGATGAAAATCTTGTTCAGAATTTTCGTGTTCGTCATGAACGAAAACGACATGGTGTAGGTACTCCTCCGGTAGAACGACGAGGGTATCGATGGGCTCGCCGCGATATCGGAGATACACGTAATCTTTGCGACTCGAAATATGGCCTATAGTCATAGGCTCGAGGGGTATTTTTTTGACCTATAAAATAGCAATAAAAACAATGAAATAACGGTTCTACTTAACGCAATGTGTTATTTAAGTTTTGACCAAAAAGGTTTGCGTGAAGGTGTTAAACCTTGCAAAAACCTTACAAATTTTTGACCTTTCCGGTGCGGGGTGATACCCGCCCGGAGGGTCTTTGAGGGGGAAGGTCAGTCGGCGAAATCGAGGATGTCGCGAACCTTGTCGATGCCGCCTTGGGCGCATTCCGCATCGATGTCGCCGCCCGGCGCACCCGACACGCCGACCGCGCCGACAAGCGACCCGGCGACACGAATTTGCAGTCCGCCTTCCATCACGATAATGCCCTTCATCTGGTTCAATTCGGGGCGGATGTCTTCGCGGTTCTTGCGCATGAAGGCGGAATCCGCGCCGGACATGACGACCAGTCCGGCCTTGCGCTCGGCGATTTCCAGGGTGTGGCGGCTGGCCAGGGTGTCGCGTTGGGCGGCGATCATGTTGCCTGCGCGGTCCAGAACCACGGCAGAGGCCTGATAACCCTTTTCCCGGCAGGTATGTACGGCGCCCTGGGCGATGGTGGCGGCCAGGTCCGACGACATGATCCGGACCTTGATGATTTCGCCCTCGGCCAGGGCCGGGGCGGGGGAAAAGGCGGCGGCGGTCGCGGCCAGGGCAAGTGCGGCAATCGTGCGTTTCATGATGTGTCCTCCCAAAAGCGCGGCTCGGCTAAATCGGCATCCGCGCGAATACTCATATTCGACTTTTTGTAACTGTTATCGCATAGTTGGGCAATCCCCACCCTGCAACCCCACCTTGCAACGACGCCAGGAACGCAGTCATGTCCCGTTATCTCACATCAATCATCGCTGGTCTTTTCCTTATCGGCGCGATTTCGCCCACCGCGACGCACGCCAGCGAGGCGATTGCCGATCAGTATCCGGCCTCGCCCCTGTATTCGAAGCCGGTCGAGGTCATTCCCCATGTCTGGTCGGCAATCGGTGCGACGGCCCCCGCGACCTATGAAAACGGCGGGCATAACAACAACCTGAGCTTCATCGTCACCGGCGCGGGTGTGGTCGTGATCAACGGCGGCGGGGCGTATTTGCTGGCCAAGGCGCTGCATCAGGAGATCAGGCGCGTCACCGACCAGCCGGTCAAATTGGTCATCAACGAGAACGGCCAGGGTCATGCCATGCTGGGCAACTCATATTGGGCGGAGCAGGAGGTGCCGATCCTGGCCCATGTCGAGGCCGCCAAGGAGTTCAAAGACCGTGGCCCGCAAATCCTGGCCTCGGCCCAGCGGGTGCTGAAGGACCGGGCCGAGGGCACGAAACTGGTCGGCCCGACCGAGACATTCGAGGACAAGCGGACCTTCGACATGGGCGACTTCCACATCGAAGTGCTGCATTTGGGCCCGGCCCATAGCCCTGGCGATACCCAGGTCTGGCTGCCCAAACAGGGATTGGTGGTCGCCGGCGACATGGCGTTTCACGAGCGCCTGCCGCCGATCTTTGACGAGACGGACACCAAGGGCTGGGTCGAAACCTGGGAAGGGCCGTTCGAGGGGCTGAAGGCGACCTATGTCATTCCCGGACATGGTCATCCGACCAACATGGCCCAGGTTCGGCGCTATACCCACGATTACCTGGTGCATCTAAGGTCCAAGATCAGGGAGCATCTGGACAATGGCGGCGATTTGAAGGGCGCCTATTACGTCGATCAGTCGGCCTATGCCCATTTGGATACCTTCAAGCAACTGGCGACCCGCAATGCCGGTCGGGTATTCGTGCAGATGGAATTTGAATAAGGGGTCTGGGTGCGGTGCGATGTTGCAAAATGTGATGTTTATATGCATTTTGCGTCATTAGATGCGGAATAGGTTATAATACCCCTGGTTCGCACGTTCCCCCGCGATGACACCCAGGGCCCGATGGATATCCGCCAGCTTCAATACCTTGCCGCCTTGGCCCGGGAGAAACATTTCACCCGTGCCGCCGAGGCCTGCCATGTGACGCAGCCGACCCTGTCGGGCCGCATCCGTCAGCTTGAACAGGAACTGGGCGTGTCCGTCGTCAAGCGCGGGCAGCGCTACGAAGGCCTGACGCCCGAGGGCGAACGGGTGCTCAAATGGGCTCATGAAATCCTCGAGGACTGTACCTCGCTGGAACAGGAACTGGCGGTGCTGAAGGGCGAATTGGCGGCGCGGGCGGTGATCGGGGTTATTCCCTCGGCCTTGCCGACCGTGTCGATCCTGACCCATGCCGTGCAGCAGAAGTTCCCGCGCATCACCTTTTCGATCCTGTCCCAGACGTCGCGGGAAATCCTGCGCAATCTGGGCGATTTCTCGATCGACGCCGGGGTCAGCTACCTGGACAATGAGCCGGTGGGCCGGGCGATCACCGTGCCGCTCTATATGGAGCGCTATCGCCTGTTCGTACGCGACGACCATCCGCTGGCCGGACGGGCCGAGGTGTCCTGGCGCGAGGCGGCAAGCCACGCCCTGGGCCTTTTGACGCCGGACATGCAGAACCGCCGCATCGTCGACGGCATTTTTTCGCAGATCAATTGCGCGCCCGAGCCGGAAATCGAATCCAACTCGGTGATCAGCCTGTATTCGCATATCCGGCTGCATGGCCTGGCCTGCATCCTGCCGGAACATTTCATGCTGGTGGTCGACCCGTCCGATTGCATCCGCACGGTGCCCTTGGTCGGGCCGACCGTGGAGCATTCCATCGGCCTGATCGCTTATGATCGCGACCCGCCGCCGCCGGTCGTGGCCTCGCTGATCGAAACGGCGAAGAAGTTCGACCTGCCGCAGGAATTCGCCGAACGGCTGGACCTGCTGGTGCCCGCCTGAGGGCCTCCCGCGAGGGCCAACCAAGGCCCCGTCAATGACCCGATAGAGAGAAACGATTTGCCGCGCCCGGCAGCGCCGCGCCACTGTCGCCCCGAACATAAGGGAGGCGCCATATACGGCGCGGAGACATCATGGCGAAGGCCCAAAACGACAATCCAGCCGGGGTGGCGACGGCATCCGGTATTTGCGCCCAGCACGGCAACGATCCGGCGGCGCTGCTGGAAATCCTCCACGATCTTCAGGACGAAACCGGCCATGTCGCCGATGAGCTGCTGCCGACCATCGCCGACGCGCTGAACCTGTCGCGGGCCGAGGTCCATGGCGTCGTCAGCTTCTATCACGATTTCCACGCTGCCCCTCAGGGCCGGGTCACGGTCAAGGTCTGCCGGGCCGAGGCCTGCCAGTCGATGGGTGCCCTAGCGCTGATCGAGCGCTTGTGCCAGCGCCTGGGCGTCACCCTGGGCGGCACCAGCAGCGACGGACAGGTCACGGTCGAGCCGGTGTATTGCCTGGGCAATTGCGCCCTGGCGCCTGCCGCCATGGTCGATGGCCGCCCGGTCGGCCGGGTCGATCTGGACCGTCTTGAAACCGCCATTCGGGAGGCCCGGGCATGACCGTCACCATATACGTTCCCTGCGATTCCGCGGCCTTGTCGGTTGGTGCTGACGCCGTGGCCGAGGCCATCGCCCGCGAAGCGGTGACCCGTGGGGCCGACATCACCCTGGTGCGCAACGGCTCGCGCGGCCTGTTGTGGCTGGAGCCGGTGGTCGAGGTTGATGTCGCCGGAACCCGCATGGCCTATGCGCCGGTCACGGCGCAGGACGTGCCGGGCCTGTTCGATGCCGGGTTCCTGGCGGGCGGCGAGCACCACCTGTCCTTGGGGCCGATTGAAAAGCACCCGTATCTTTTGGGGCAAGAGCGCCTGACCTTCGCCCGGGTCGGTGTGATCGATCCGCGCAGCCTGTCCGATTACGAGGCCCATGGCGGCTTGGCGGGGCTGCGCCGGGCGATCGAGATCGGCGCGGAAGCGACGGTCGAGGAAGTGGTTGAGTCCGGCCTGCGCGGACGCGGCGGGGCCGGGTTCCCGACCGGGATCAAGTGGCGGACCGTCGCCGGTTTGCCCGAGGGGCAAAAATACGTTTGCTGCAACGCCGACGAGGGCGACAGCGGCACCTTCGCCGACCGCATGTTGATGGAAGGCGATCCGTCCTGTCTGATCGAGGGCATGGTGATCGCCGGTTTGGCCGTGGGGGCGACCGAAGGCTACGTCTACATCCGTTCCGAATACCCGCATGCCATCGCCACCATGAAGGCCGCCATCGCCGAATGGGAAACCGCAGGCCTGCTGGGCGACGACGTCGCCGGCTCGGGTCGGGCGTTCCGCCTGTTCGTGCGGCGCGGGGCCGGGGCTTACATCTGCGGCGAGGAATCGTCGATGCTGCAAAGCATCGAGGGGAAGCGCGGCACCGTTCGCTCCAAGCCGCCGATCCCGGCCATCGAGGGCCTGTTCGGCAAGCCGACGGTGGTCAACAACGTGCTGTCCCTGGCGACCGTGCCGGTGATCCTGGCCAAGGGCGGGGCGTTCTATAAGGACTTCGGCATGGGCCGCTCGCGCGGCACGCAGCCGTTCCAGATCGCCGGAAACGTCAAGCGGGGCGGTCTGGTCGAAAAGGCGTTCGGTATCACCGCCCGTGACCTGATCGAAACCTACGGCGGGGGTACGGCCACGGGCCGTCCGTTCCGCGCGGCCCAGGTCGGCGGTCCGCTCGGCGCTTACGTCAACGACGCCATGCTCGACCTGCCCATGGATTACGAAACCCTGGCCGAAAACGGCGCGATGCTGGGCCATGGCGGGATCGTGGTGTTCGACGACACGGTCGACATGGCCGAGATGGCCCGCTTCGCCTTTGAGTTCTGCGAGGCCGAAAGCTGCGGCAAATGCACGCCCTGCCGGGTCGGCGCGGTGCGCGGCAAGGAAACCATGGACAAAATTCTGCAGGGCCGGGAAGCGGCCCGCAACGTCGCCCTGGTCGAGGACCTGTGCGAGATCATGACCGATGGGTCGCTCTGCGCCATGGGCGGCTTGACGCCCATGCCCGTGAAAAGCGCCCTGCGCCTGTTCCCGGAAGATTTCGACCGGGAACCCGAAAAGACGGCCCTGGCGGGATAGGAGGAGACCCCAATGGCATTGCAAAAGAACCCCGATTTCGGCACGCCCAAACGGGAAACCGAAACCCTGGTCACCCTGGAAATCGACGGTCAGGTCGTGACCGTGCCCGAAGGTTCCTCCGTCATGCGGGCCGCCGCCGAAGCGGGGCAGTCCGTGCCCAAGCTCTGCGCCACGGACACGGTCGAGCCCTGGGGCTCGTGCCGCATGTGCCTGGTCGAGATCGAGGGCGTGCGCGGCACGCCCGCGTCCTGCACCACGCCGGTGCGCGACGGGATGAAGGTCCGCACCCAGACGGAACGGCTGGAACGCATCCGCCGGGGGGTGATGGAGCTGTATATCTCCGACCATCCGCTGGACTGCCTGACCTGCGGGGCCAACGGCGATTGCGAGCTTCAGGACACGGCGGGGGAGGTCGGCCTGCGCGACGTGCGCTATGGCTACGACGGCGACCGGCACTTCGGCGACAAGGCCGAGGCCAAGGATACCTCCAACCCGTATTTCACGTTCGAGCCGGCGAAATGCATCGTCTGTTCGCGCTGCGTGCGGGCCTGCGAGGAAGTGCAGGGGACCTTCGCCCTGACGATCCAGGGCCGGGGCTTCCAATCCAAGGTTTCGCCGGGGATGAAGGCCGATGACTTCTTCGGCTCGGAATGCGTGTCCTGCGGGGCCTGCGTTCAGGCCTGCCCGACGGCGACCCTGACCGAGAATTCGGTGCTGGAGCACGGCACCCCGACCCGCACGGTCAAGACGACCTGCGCCTATTGCGGGGTCGGTTGCTCGTTCAACGCCGAAATGCAGGGCGACAAGGTTGTCCGCATGGTGCCCGATACGGAAGGCGGCGCCAACGAAGGCCATTCCTGCGTCAAGGGACGGTTTGCCTGGGGCTACGCCACCCATAAGGACCGCGTGACCACGCCGATGATCCGCGAAAAGATCACCGATCCGTGGCAGCCGGTGGATTGGGACACGGCGATCGATTTCGCTGCCAACCGGTTCAAGGCGATCCAGGCCAAATACGGCAAGGGCGCGATCGGGGGGATTACCTCGTCCCGCTGCACCAACGAAGAAGTCTATGTGGTGCAGAAGATGATCCGCGCCGCCTTCGGCAACAACAACGTCGATACCTGTGCGCGCGTCTGCCATTCGCCCACCGGCTATGGGCTCAAGACGACCTTCGGCACCTCGGCCGGAACGCAGAACTTCAAATCGGTCGAACAGGCGGATGTCATCCTGGTCATTGGGGCAAACCCCACGGACGGGCATCCGGTGTTCGCGTCGCGCATGAAGAAGCGTCTGCGCGAAGGGGCCAAGTTGATCGTCGCCGATCCGCGCCGCATCGATCTGGTGCGCTCGCCCCATATTCAGGCGATGCATCACCTGCAACTGCGGCCCGGCGGAAATGTGGCGCTGCTGAATTCCCTGGCCCATGTGGTCGTGACCGAAGGGCTGGTCGACGAAGCCTTCGTCAAGGAACGCTGCGAGGACAAGGATTTCGAGCGTTGGCGGGCCTTCGTCGCCGAAGACCGCAATTCGCCGGAAGCCCTGGCCCAGTATACCGGCGTCGATCCGCAAGAGGTTCGCGGCGCAGCGCGGCTTTACGCCACCGGCGGAAATGCGGCCATTTTCTACGGCCTGGGCGTGACCGAGCATAGCCAGGGCTCGACCACGGTGATGGCCATGGCGAACCTTGCCATGGCGACCGGTAACATCGGGCGCGAAGGCGTCGGGGTGAACCCGTTGCGCGGACAGAACAACGTGCAGGGTTCCTGCGACATGGGCTCGTTCCCGCACGAGTTCCCGGGCTATCGCCATGTCTCGGACGACGCCGTGCGTGGCGCGTTCGAGGCCGATTGGGGCGTGCCGCTGTCGTCTGATCCGGGCCTGCGCATTCCCAATATGTTCGCCGCCGCCGTGGACGGCAGCTATCGCGGCATGTTCGTGCAGGGCGAGGACATCGCCCAGTCCGACCCCAACACCCGCCACGTTCAGGAAGCCTTGGAATCCCTGGAATGCCTGGTGGTTCAGGACTTGTTTCTGAACGAAACGGCGGCTTATGCCCATGTTTTTCTGCCGGGCACCTCGTTCCTGGAAAAGGACGGCACCTTCACCAACGCCGAACGGCGCATCAACCGGGTCCGGCCGGCCATGGCCGAACAGAACGGGATGGCGGAATGGGAGGTCGTCTGCCGTGTCGCCCGGGCCATGGGCTACGACATGCACTACAACTCGGCGGCCGAAATCATGGACGAGATCGCACGCCTGACGCCGACCTTCGCCGGGGTCAGCTTCGACCGTCTGGACAACGAAGGTTCCCTGCAATGGCCGGTCAACGATGCTGCGCCCAACGGCACGCCGACCATGCATATGAACGGCTTCGTGCGCGGCAAGGGCCGGTTCATGCTGACCGAATACGTCCCGACCGAAGAGCGGACCTCGCGCAGCTTCCCACTGATCCTGACCACGGGGCGTATTCTTAGCCAGTATAACGTCGGGGCGCAGACCCGGCGGACCGAGAACAGCCGATGGCACGAAATGGACGAGCTGGAAATGCATCCCTTCGATGCCGAGGAACGGGGGCTGGCCGACGGGGAGTTGATCTCGATCCAAAGCCGCATGGGGGCGGTCACGCTGCCGGTCAAGATTTCCGAGCGGATGCCGCAAGGCGTGGTCTACACCACGTTCCACCACCCGGTTTCCGGGGCCAACGTCATCACCACCGAGTTTTCCGATTGGGCGACCAACTGCCCGGAATACAAGGTGACGGCGGTGCAGGTGGCGCGGTCCAACCAGCCGTCTGATTGGCAACAGGAATTGGCTGATATTCACGAAACCCATTACCAGCGCATGGCGGAGCCCGCGGAATGAGCGACAACATCAAGGACCTCGTCCGCATGGCTAATCAGGTCGCGGACTTCTTCCAAGCCTATCCCGAGGAAGAAGCCGTGCCGGACATCGCCCAGCACATCCGGGATTTCTGGACCGCCGCCATGCGGCGCGAAATGGCGGCGCATCTGGCCGCCGGTGGGGCAGGGTTGAAGCCCCTGGCCCTGGCCGGGTTGCAGCTTGCGGACAAAGACAGCAAGGCGGCCTGACGGCGCGGTTGCGTTTTTCCGGAATATTCGGCCCGGAATGACATTTCGGACCCGATAGCACTTGCCCGGCGGGGGGCAAGTCAACGATCATAGGCGCATACCATTCGCGGACCGAAACGGTCGCGAATTCCTGAAATTCCTAGCCTTGGATCGGTAATGCCGCACGACATGCCCTTGATTTCCCTGTTAGCCGCGGGGATTGGGCTCGCCTTCGTGCTGGGTGCGGTCGCCAACCGCCTGCGCCTGCCACCATTGGTCGGATACCTTGTGGCGGGGATCGCCGTCGGCCCCTACACCCCCGGTTTCGTCGCCAATCAAGCCTTGGCCGCCGAATTGGCCGAACTCGGCGTGATCCTGCTGATGTTCGGGGTCGGTCTGCATTTCTCGCTCAAAGACCTGTTGTCGGTCCGCGCCATCGCCATTCCGGGGGCGCTGGTGCAGATCGCCGTGGCCACGGCCCTGGGTGCGGGGGTCGGCGCGGCCATGGGCTGGTCCATGGGGGCGGGGATCGTATTCGGTCTGGCCCTGTCGGTGGCCAGCACGGTCGTGTTGCTGCGCGCCCTGCAGGAGCGCCGTTTGACCAGCACCGAACGCGGCAAAATCGCCGTCGGCTGGTTGATCGTCGAGGATATGGCGATGGTTCTGGCCCTGGTGTTGTTGCCCGCCCTGGCCGGATTGTCGACGGGCGAAGCGGTCGCGACTGGGCAGGATCCGGTATCCGCCTATTTCGACGTCGATCTGGGGCTGGGCGGTGTGCTGGCGATGACCATCGCCAAGGTCGTCCTGTTCGTGGTCCTGATGCTGGTGGTCGGGCGGCGGCTGGTGCCGTGGATTTTGCACCTGACGGCCCATACGGGGTCGCGCGAGCTGTTTCGCCTGTCGGTGCTCGCCATTGCCCTGGTCATCGCTTTCGGGGCGGCGGAATTGTTCGGCGTGTCCTTTGCCCTGGGGGCGTTCTTCGCCGGGATGATCCTAAGTGAATCCGACCTGAGCAGTCAGGCCGCGCAGGAAACCCTGCCGCTGCGCGATGCGTTCTCGGTTCTGTTCTTCGTCGCCGTCGGGATGTTGTTCAACCCGATGAGCTTGCTCGAAGACCCGCTGCCCATCGCGGCGACCCTGTTCATCATCCTGATCGGCAAATCCCTGGCGGCGTTCATCATCGTCTTGGTGTTCCGCCATCCGGTGGCGACGGCGCTGACCATTGCCGCCAGTCTGGCGCAGATCGGGGAATTCTCGTTCATCCTGGCCGAATTGGGCGTGCGTCTGGGGGTGCTGCCGATCCAGGCGCGGGATTTGATCCTGGCTGGGGCTTTGATGTCGATCATCCTAAATCCGGCGGCGTTCTGGGCCGTTGAACGGATGCGCCCGTGGCTGGAGAAGCGCCGGGCCTTTGCTCGCGAGCCAGTGGAACCGGAACAACCCGCGCCGGAGAAAACCGCGGCAGAGCGGACCCCGCCGCCGCCCGAGCCGGAAGCGGAGCCAACGCCGGCGGAGCTGACGCCGACTGAGCTGACTGGGCATGTCGTATTGGTCGGCTACGGCCGCGTCGGTAGCCGGGTGGGGCAGGCCTTGCGCGACGCGGGCAGGGCGCTGTTGGTGGTCGAAGACGCGGATAAGCCGGTCGAAAGCCTACGCGAGGCCGGGACCGAGGTGATCGTCGGTAACGCCGCGACCGGGGCCGTTCTGGCGGCTTGCAACCTGTCGGAAGCCACGCATCTGATCGTCGCCATCCCCGATGCCTTCGAGGCCGGGCAGGTCGTCGAGCAGGCCCGCAACGCGAACCCGGGGCTGGTCATCCTCGCCCAGGCCTATACGGATGCCGAGGTCGATCACTTGACCGGGCTAGGGGCCAATGCGGTGATTACCGGTCAGCGTGAAATCGCGCGTGGAATTCTCGAAGGTGTTCTGCCGCCCGACGACGGCGCCTCGGCCTAACCGGCGTTAGATCGACGGGAGATCCGCCGGTTTGTTGGCGTGGGCGTTGAGGTAGGATTCCAGGTCCTTTTGCGCAACCCGCCATTCCCGCCCGAACTTAATCGCGCGCAGGTCGTTCGCCTGGATCCAGGCACGAATGGTCGCTTCCTTGACCTTAAGCAGGTCGGCGACTTCGTGAAGGGTCAAAAGAGGGCTGTTCAACATGCGATACCACCACTGATAACGCGAAAAACGATGCAGATCGGTCAAAAACATAGCCCTGGGACTTGACAGCTTCAAGGGGTAGACCATCTTTGACTATGTTTATCGTTGTTTAACGTTCTTTGGAGGTGTTTGTGTCCGCTCCCGCAGTCGTCGATCGCTTGGTACGGATCTTCCAACATGAAGCCGCGCCGGGCCTGATTCTCATCACTGCGGCGCTTGCCGCCATGGCGGTCATGAATTCCGGATGGTCCGGCGGATACCAAGCCTTCCTGGACGTGCCGGTCACGATCTCGTTCGGCGCCTTGGGGCTGTCCAAGCCCGCGCTGTTATGGATCAACGATTTCCTGATGGCGCTGTTCTTCCTGCTGGTCGGCTGCGAAATCAAACGCGAGATGGTGGACGGCAGCCTGTCGTCCCTGCGTTCGGCCATTTTGCCGGTCTTCGCCGCCATTGGCGGTATGGCCGTTCCCGCCGTGATCTACGCGGTCATCAATGCCGGGAACCCGGCCGCGATCGAGGGCTGGGCCATTCCCGCCGCGACCGATATCGCTTTCGCCCTGGGCGTTCTGGCCCTTCTGGGCAAGTCGGTTCCGGTCACGCTCAAAGTCTTCCTGATGGCTGTTGCGATCATCGACGATTTGGGCGCGATCATCATCATCGCGGTGTTTCATACCTCCGACCTGTCGACCGAAGCCCTGGCCATCGCCGCTGGTTTGACGGCGGCCCTGATGCTGTTGAACCGCATGGGCATTCGCGCCCTGACGCCCTACATGCTGCTCGGCTTGGCGCTTTGGGTGGCGGTGTTGAAATCCGGCGTGCATGCGACCCTGGCCGGCGTCGTCGTTGCCTTCTGCCTGCCGATCACCGGCAAGAACGGCGAAGAACATGGCCCTCTGCACGCGGTTGAGCATGCCCTGGTGCCTTGGGTCGCGTTCTGCATCATGCCGTTGTTCGCTTTCGCCAATGCCGGTGTTTCGCTGGCTGGGGTCAATCTCGCCGCCTTGTTGGAGCCGATTTCCGCCGGTGTCGCCGGGGGCCTGTTCCTGGGCAAACAGATCGGCATGATGGTCGCCGTGGCCCTGGCCGTGGTGCTGGGCCTGGGCGCGCTGCCGACCGGCGTGCGTTGGGTTCAGATGTGGGGCGTGGCCTTGCTGGCCGGGATCGGCTTCACGATGAGCTTGTTCATCGGCAATCTGGCCCTCAGTCCCGACGACCAGGCAGCGGTGCGGATCGGCGTTTTGTCCGGCTCGCTGTTGTCGGGGATTGTCGGCTACGCGGTGTTGCGCCTGTCGGCGCGCACTGCCGATGCCCGGGCCATGGCAGGGGCGTAATCACCGGCTGGAGGGATCAGCGCCCAAAGACGTCCTCGAACGTCTGGCGCAGGACCACATCGACCTCGGGCGTTGATGCCGTCACGCCCAGGTCGACCAGCGACGTAACCCCGTGTTCGGCGATGCCGCAAGGCACGATGCCGTCGAAATGGCTCAGGTCCGGCTCGATGTTCAGGGCCACGCCGTGGAACGTCACCCATTTGCGCAGGCGCACGCCGATGGCCGCGATCTTGTCTTCGCGGTACAGCTTCGATCCGGGCGCGCCGCGCGATACCCAGATGCCGACCCGCCCGTCGCGGCGTTCGCCGATGATGTTGAACTGCGCCAGGGCCTGGATGATCCAATTCTCCAGGTCGCAGACGAAGGCGCGCACGTCTTCGCCGCGTTTCTTCAAATCCAGCATCACGTAGCCGACCCGTTGGCCGGGGCCGTGGTAGGTGTAGCGCCCGCCGCGCCCGGTGTGGTGCACGGGGAATCGGTCCGGGTCGGTCAGCTCCGACGGATCGGCGCTGGTCCCGGCGGTGTAAAGGGGCGGATGTTCCAGCAGCCAGACCATTTCCGGCGCGGTTCCGGCGCGGATCTGCGCCACGCGGTCTTCCATGACGGCGACAGCCTCTTCATAGGCGACCGGAAAGTCGGAGATGCGCCATTCGATCGGTTGATCCGCGGTTTCGTGCGGCGGAGATTGGGTCTGCGAAGCCTGAGGCATGGAAAAGGGAACTCCTGATGGTGCTTCCGCTTGCTATGGATGCGCCGATTTGCTATCTGCCGCCATGTATTTCGCAAGTGACGCGCTTGCGGCAAGGAAAAATGCGGTCGTGGCGGAATTGGTAGACGCGCAGCGTTGAGGTCGCTGTGGGAGAGATCCCGTGGAAGTTCGAGTCTTCTCGACCGCACCATCCTTGAATTTGCAGAAAAAATCCCGCCCCCTCGGCGGGATTTTTTGCTTTTCCGGGCGAAATTGTCATCATTTCCGGGTATGGTCGCTTCACGCGGGACGGAAGCGGCCGTCCGGCAATCACGCCATCAGCGGCAGACCTGAACCTCTGGATCGGAGACACTCCCCGTGAGCGAGCGCCCGGACGATACGCTTGAGGACGAGATCCCTGAGGCTGGCCCCGAGGAAAACCCCGAGGGCAAGCCCGAGGAGCCGATCGAGCCTGAGCAGGACGAGGTCGATGCCGCCGTTATCGCCGCGTTGGACACGGGTGATGCCGAAGGGCTGAAAGACCTTGTCGACGGTCTGCACTATGCCGACGTCGCCGATATCGTCGAGCGCCTTAGCTCCGACCGCCGCGAGCAACTGATTCAAGCCATCGGGCCGGAACTGGCGCCGGACGTTCTGGCGGAACTGGACGAGACCGTTCGTGAAGACCTGTTCGAGGCGATGGAGCCGGAACAGATCGCCGCGGTGGTTCAGGACCTCGATTCCGATGACGTGGTCGAGATCGTCAAGGAACTGGAAGACGAGGACCAGCAGAAGGTTCTGGAAGCCATGCCGGCGCCGGATCGGCGGCTGGTCGAACAGAGCCTGTCCTATCCGGAGGATTCCGCCGGCCGAATGATGCAGCGCGAGGTCGTGACTGTGCCGACGCATTGGACCGTCGGCGAAACGATCGACTACATGCGCGCCGCCGCCGATAACGAGACGGACCTGCTGCCGGAGTCGTTCTACGACATCTTCGTGGTCGATCCGGTGCATAAGCCGGTCGGCGCGATCCATCTGAGCCACCTGTTGCGCTCCAAGCGCCCGATCCGGGTCGCCGAGATCATGCAGACGGAATTGAAGCTTATTCCGGTCGAGATGGACCAGGAAGAAGTCGCGTTCCTGTTCCGTCAGCGCGACCTTGTGTCCGCGCCGGTGGTCGACGAGGCGCAGCGCCTGGTCGGTGCGATCACCATCGATGACGTTGTCGACGTCATCCACGAAGAACACGAAGAAGACATGCTGGCCCTGGCCGGTGTGGGCGAAGCCGACCTTTACGACGCCGCGATCGACACGACCAAGGCGCGGTTCCGCTGGCTGTTGGTCAACCTGTTCACGGCGATTCTGGCGTCGATGGTCATCGGCTTGTTCGAAACCACGCTGGAGCGGGTCGTGGCCCTGGCGATCCTGATGCCGATCGTCGCCTCGATGGGCGGCAATGCGGGCACGCAGACCCTGACCGTGGCCGTTCGGGCCCTGGCGACCCGCGAGTTGAGTTCGACCAACGCTGTGCGCGTGATCGGTAAGGAACTGCTGGTCGGGGGGATCAACGGGGTATTGTTCGCGGTGATCACCGGGGGCATCGCCTGGGGTTGGTTCCAAGACCCGATGATCGGGCTGGTCATCGGCATGGCGATGGTCGTCAATATGATCGTGGCCGGGCTGGCCGGTGCATCGATCCCGTTGATGCTGGACCGGGCAGGGGTCGATCCGGCGATTGCGTCCAGCGTGTTCCTGACGACCGTCACGGACGTCGTCGGGTTCTTTGCCTTTTTGGGGCTGGCGGCGGCGTTCATGCTGTAAGGCGTCCTGTTTACGTTTACGTAAACGTCAGCTACAGTTCCCCTTATGACAACGGAACAAACCCAATCGACGTTCGGTATCGCGCAGTTGGCCCGTGAATTCGGGGTTACCACGCGCGCCATTCGTTTCTACGAGGACAAGGGCCTTTTGACCCCAGAGCGGGACGGTCAGCGCCGGGTCTATGGTCCGCGCGACCATGTGCGCCTGCGCCTGATCATGCGGGGCAAGCGGTTGGGGTTCTCGTTGGATGAAATCCGCGAGATGATCGACCTGTACGACGTCGATCCGTCCGAGGTGTCGCAACTGCGGCTGTTCATCGACAAGCTGCGGGCCCGGCGCGAGCAACTGCGCCGCCAGCAAGAGGACATTCAGGAAACTTTGTCCGAATTGGACCGCCTCGAACAGCAGTCGAGCGCCCTCCTGGCCGAACGCGAACCACCGATGGCCAAGGCCGCCGGTTGATCTTCCTGCAAAATCGGGTCATGGAATGAACATGCCCGACCCCGAACGAACGGGGCGGGGGGGGAGGAAGCACACGTGATCAAGAACAATACGTCTTCGGGGCGCAGGAAACTGCGCGTCGCCTTGGGTGGTTTGGGTGCCGTCGGCCTACCGGTCGCCGAATGGTTGGATTCCGGGGAAGAGCCGGGGTTGGAACTGGTCGCCGTGTCGGCCCATGACAAGCCCCGCGCGGTCGAGCGCCTGGCCCATTTGAAAAACCCGCCGCAGGTTATCGATTTGGCCGATCTGGCGGATTCCGCCGATGTGATCGTCGAATGCGCGCCGCCGGAGCATTACATGGACGTCTGCGGCCCGGCGGTCGAGCAGGGCAAGATGTTGGTGACGCTTTCCGTGTCGCAACTGTTGCACCACATGGATTTGATCGACCGCGCAAGGGAAACCGGGGCCGCGATCATCGTGCCGACCGGGGCCTTGGTCGGTTTGGACAGCGTCCGTGCCGCCGCCGAGGGAAACCTGCAATCGGTCGTGATGCGTACCCACAAGCCGCCCGCCGGGTTCCAAAAGGCCCGCTGGGTGCAGGATCAGGGTATCGACCTTATGGGGCTGACCGAGCCGCGCCGCCTGTACGAAGGCACGGTTCGCGAGGCCGCCGACATGTTTCCCGCCAACGTCAACGTCGCCGTTGCGCTGGGCCTGGCGGGCCTGGGGCCGGATGAAACCCGCTACGAGGTCTGGGCCGATCCGACGATCACCCGCAATACCCATTGGATCACCGTCGAGTCCGATATCGTACGGGTCGAGATGAAAATCGCCGGTGAACCGACCCCGGAAAACCCGGCAACGGGCAAGATCGTGCCGCTTAGCCTGATCGCGACCTTGCGGGGGCTGGTCAGCCCCTTGAAGGTCGGTACCTGACGCACCACGTTTGCCCGCCGACGCGGCGGGTGTTAAGGGAAAGCGCCGCCGTTGATCGCCTTGATTTTCGGCTGCGCGCTTCCATCTCTTTAGAAAGGCTTCCATGACCCAAGACTCCGGTTCCAATTCGTTCAATCAGCTGATGGCCCGTTGGTGCTTCGACGGCTGGAAGGGCAAGATTCCACTGCGTTCCATGTTTTGGGGCGGCGGTGCCGTATGGTTCGTCGGCTACGGCCTGGAGCGCGGCGTGGTCAACCTGTTCCGGTTGCCCCAATCGCCGTACTACGTGGGGGAGCTTTACGTTCTCGACGCGCTGTTGCGCCTCAGCGAATGGATCTTGCTGGGGGCCTTTATCTGGTGGAGTGTCGGCGTCTGGCGATCCGCAGATCATGAGACGCCGGGCGTCTGGCCGACCACCGCCCGCGGCATGGTGGCCTTGCTCGTGATCGCCAATGCGCTTTCCGCTTATTCCGGATTAATGCGATGACCAAAGATACAACGCCCGTTTTCGTCGATTTGTACGGCGGAGGCCTTAAGCCGGACGAGCCGCTCGAGCCGCTGATCAAGCGCTGCTGGAACGGGCGCGAGAAGCTTTGGATCGTGTTCTGGGCCTATGGCATGTTCGGTACGGGCGGCATCCTGGCGTCCTGCCTGGCCATGATCTTCATCGGCCTGCAGATCGGCTTGCTGTTCGCACCGCAGGACACCCAGGGCGGGTATTACGGCGCGCTGTCGGGCATGGTCTGTGGCGCGGCGCTGGCGGTCCCTTACCTGATCTGGATGACGGTCAGCCTGTGGCGCTGCGCCCCCAATTGCATCAAGAAACACTGGGGTCATGTGGTCCGGGTATGGTTGGTCCTGCAGTGGATCGGGATGATCTATTTTGTTTACAAATATGCACCGTTAATCAAGTGGTAAGGGGAGTTTCTTCTTGTCATGAATGAGGATCCTGTCGTCATTGTCGATGCCGCCCGGACCCCCATGGGGGGCTTTCAGGGCGAGTTGGGCGCGGTCCGCGCACCGGACCTGGGCGCGGCTGCGATCCGCACCGCGTTGTCCCGGGCCGGCGTCGCACCCGAGGCGGTCAACGAGGTCTATATGGGCATCGTTCTGCCCGCCGGGTTGGGGCAGGCCCCGGCGCGGCAGGCCTCTATCGGCGCGGGTGTTCCCGATAGCGTTCCCTGCACGACCCTGAACAAGATGTGCGGCTCCGGAATGAAGGCGGCCATGCTGGCCCATGACGGCCTGTTGGCCGGGGCAGGCGATGTGATGGTCGCCGGCGGTATGGAAAGCATGAGCAACGCGCCCTACCTGCTGGACAAAGCGCGTGGCGGCTACCGCATGGGCCATGGCGCTGTGATCGACCATATGTTCCTGGACGGGCTGGAAGACGCCTATGACCGGGGCCGGTTGATGGGGACCTTCGCCGAGGATACGGCAGGCCATTATCAATTCACCCGCGAAGCCCAGGACGAATTCGCCATTACCTCGCTCAATCGCGCCCGCAAAGCGGTCGAGGACGGCTCTTTCGCGGCCGAAGTCACGCCCGTGACGGTCAAGACTCGCAAAGGTGAAACCATGGTCGATCGGGACGAACAGCCGTTCAAGGCCGATCCGGACAAGATCCGGGCGTTGAAGCCTGCCTTCGCCAAGGACGGTACGGTCACGGCGGCGAATTCGTCGTCTATTTCCGATGGCGCGGCCGCGCTGGTGATGATGCGCCGCTCCGAAGCCGATAGGCGCGGCCTGACGCCGCGCGCCGTGATCCATGGCCATGCCACCCATGCCCAGGCCCCGGCCTGGTTCACGACGGCACCTGTCGGCGCGATGGAAAAGCTGGCGGCCAAGGTCGGCTGGGACCTGAAGGACGTGGACCTGTTCGAAATCAACGAAGCCTTCGCCGTCGTCACGATGGCGGCGATGCGCGACCTGGACCTTCCGCATGGCAAGGTCAACGTGCATGGCGGTGCCTGCGCGCTGGGTCATCCGATCGGCGCCTCGGGTGCGCGCATTCTGGTGACCTTGTTGGCGTCGTTGGAGAAATACGGCCTGTCGCGGGGCGTTGCCAGCCTGTGCATCGGCGGCGGCGAGGCGACGGCGATGGCCGTGGAACGACTGGCCTGAAGCAAGAGGGATAAAAGAAAATGCCGACAGTGATGATTACCGGTGCTAACCGAGGGATCGGTCTGGAACTCACCCGCCAATACGCCAAGGACGGTTGGACGGTGATCGCCACCTGCCGGAACATCATCTCTCCTGGCGAAATCGCGACCATTCAGGGGGATGTCCGGGTCTATAGCCTGGAAGTTACCCACCCGCGCGAGATTGAGCGCCTGGTCGCGGACCTAAAGGACACCAAGATCAATCTGTTGATCAATAACGCCGGTTTCTATGGTGACCGGAACACGGGCTCGACCGATATCGACGTCGCCGACTGGGAGAAGTCCTTCCGCATCAACACCATCGCGCCGCTGATGGTCTCGTCCGCGTTCATCGACAATATCGCCTCGGGCGAGGGCGGGATGATCGCAACGATCTCATCCGTTCTGGCCAGCATCGCGGAATCCTCGCCCAATTCGGCGTCCTACGCCTATCGGACCTCCAAGGCGGCGGTGAACATGGCGATGCACGTCTTCGCCGAAGAAGTCCGCCCGCGCGAGGTTCCGGTTATCCTGCTGCATCCCGGCTGGGTCCAGACCGATATGGGCGGCCCCAATGCCGCGATCGATGCGGCGACCAGCGCCGCCGGCATCCGCAACGTTCTGGCGCAATCCGGAATGGCGGAAACGGGACGGCTTTTCGCCTATGATGGCCGGGAAATCCCCTGGTAAAGCCTGATAGAGGAGGAGGGTGTAGCCATGAACGATGGTGATCAGAAGGGCGATATCGAGTTTTATTTCGATTTTTCATCCCCTTACGGATATCTGGCGGCGCAGAAAATTGATGCCATCGGCGAACGCTATGGCCGCCACGTCAATTGGCACCCGATCATGATCGGCGTGATCTTCAAGCAGACCGGCAATTCGGCCAATGCCGAGATCGGGCTGAAGGGCGATTACATGCGGATGGACGTGCCCCGCCTGGCGAGCATGATGGGAGCCCCCTTCACTTGGCCGGAGCCGTTCCCGATCGCCACGCTGGCCGCCGCCCGGGCGTTCTATTGGCTGCAGGAATCCGACCCCGATAAGGCTGTGCCCTTTGCGAAGGCCTGCTACCACCACTATTTCGGCAAGGGCGTCGATATCTCGGACATTCAGGACGTCATCCTGATCGCCGAGGAAATGGGGATCGACGGCGCGGCCATGGCTGAAGCCGTCACCCGCGACGACGTGAAACAGAAGGTCAAGGATAAGACCTCGGAAGCAATGGATCTGGGCGTGTTCGGATCGCCCTATTTCCTGATTGAAGGCGAGCCCTTCTTCGGTTCCGACCGGATGTGGCAGATCGAACGCTTCCTGGGCAAGGGCCAGGACCCGCAATAGAACCTCACCCAGAGCGGTGACAAAACCGAGGATCGAGCAGAGATGAAGTTGAAAAAGGGCGTTAAAGAGATGATCGCCGAGGCCAATTCGGAGATCGAGACGGTTCCGGTCGCCGGGGCCGAGGCTTTGTTGAACGATCCGAACGTGCAGTTTATCGATATTCGCGATGTCCGCGAACTGGAACGCGAAGGCATGGTGCCGGGCGCGTTTCATGCGCCGCGCGGGATGCTGGAATTCTGGGTCGACCCGGAAAGCCCTTATCACAAGGACGTTTTCGATTCCGGAAAGAAATTCGTGCTCTATTGCCAATCGGCCTGGCGGTCGGCCTTGGCGACCAAGGCGTTGCAGGAAATGGGCCTGGCGCCGATTGCGCAGCTCGAAGGTGGTTTCCGCGCCTGGAAAGAGGCGGGGCACCCTGTCGTCGACAAGCCGTCGAACGTCGAATAACACGTTTGGCTAGGTTGTCTCCCGCTACCTCGATTAGATAACTTAAATCCAGGTGGACGCCCGGCGATGGCGACGCTTCGCTACGGGCCCGGAGAGTTAAATGAATACGAGTGCGCCTTTCATCACCGAGATCGCGGGGGGGGTCGCGACGGTTACGCTTCAGCGTCCGGAGGTTCACAATGCCTTCGACGATGAGCTTGTCGCTCGCCTGACCCGGGAGCTTCAGGGTTTGAGCCGTGACACGGTCGTCCGTGTGGTGATTCTGGCGGCGACGGGAAAGAGCTTTTCCGCGGGCGCCAACGTCAACTGGATGAAGCGGATGGCGGAATTCGGCCAGGAAGAGAACCTGGAAGACGCCAAGTCCCTGGCCGGATTGATGTTTACCCTCAACAGCCTGCGCAAACCGACGATTGCCGCCGTTCAGGGCTCGGCCTTTGGCGGGGGTGTCGGGTTGATTGCGGCCTGCGATATCGCGATCGCCGCCGAGGATGCGCAATTCGCCCTGACCGAGGTCAAGTTGGGGGTGCTGCCCGCCGCCGTCGGTCCTTACGTGATTTCCGCCATGGGCGCCCGTCAGGCGACGCGCTACATGCTGACGGGGGAAAGGTTCGACGCCGCCCGCGCCATGGAGGTCGGCCTCGTTACCGAAGTAACGACGCGCGACAACGTGTTGCCGCGGGCCAAGGAATTCGCGGCGATGCTGATGGACAACGGCCCGCGCGCGATGGGCGAGGTCAAGAACCTGGTCCGCTATGTCGTTGGACACGAGCGGGACGAAGCCCTGATGGCGCAGACCGCCGGGCATATCGCCCGCGTTCGGGCGTCGACGGAAGGGCGGGAGGGGCTTGCAGCCTTCCTTGAAAAAAGAAAACCGAACTGGGTACGGAAATAGCCGAGGCGACGCCAACGAGAGTGAAGCGCCATGGCCGATGAATACGACCTTTCCAACCTGAATATTCTGGTCGCCGAGGACTATGCGCCGATGCGCAAGATTCTCGGCCAAATCCTGTTCGAATTGAATGTCGCCGACTTTCAGTTGGTCGCAAACGGCAAGGAAGCGATCGATTTTCTGGCCGAATACCGCGCCGATATCCTGATTGTCGACAACGTGATGGAACCGATCAGCGGCACGGAATTGACCAGGATGGTCCGGGCGGGCGAAACGCCCCTCGATCGCGGCACGCCGATTATCATGGTTTCGGGTGAAACCTCGCGCGAGCTGATCGTCGACGCGCGGGACGCTGGGATCAACGAATTCCTGGCCAAGCCGATTTCGACACAGATGCTGTTGCAGAGGATTATCGCCATCGCCGACAACCCCCGAGGTTTCGTGGAAACGAGCAATTTTTACGGGCCGGACCGTCGGCGGCGGCAGATGCGTTTTCCAGGGTTGGAGCGCCGACGCCGGTAGTCCTGTGGGTAACCTGGGGAGGCGGGGGCCTTCGCCCGGTCGCTTTTCCTGCTATTGTGGCGGGCAACGGTTCCACGCCTATCCCACAGACCGCACATCATGACCCTGCATCTCATCAAGTTAAGCGTCGGCGTCGAAAGCATCGACCATCTGGCCGATATTCAGGCCGCACGCCTACAGGCGCGCCGTGACCAAGGCGAGGAGCCGCGCCTGTTTCATGTCACCCGAATGTGGCCCCGGCGCGAGCCGGAATTGCTCGACGGCGGGTCGATCTATTGGGTCATCAAGCGCGCCATTCGATGCCGCCAACGCTTGTTGGGGTTCGAGGAAACGATGAACAGTCGGGGCCAGCCGGCCTGCGCTCTGGTGTTGGATCCGGAAATCGTTCCGGTGGAACCCCGGGACTCGCGCGCGTTTCAGGGCTGGCGGTATCTGGCAGCGGGCGATGCGCCAAAGGACCTGGACGGAGCCGGGCGGCAACTGACGGATTTGCCGCCGGAATTGGCAGATGAGTTGCGCGGCCTGGGCTTGATCTAGAATTCCGGGAACGATCCTTGCCCTTGGCCGCCTTCGGCATGTAGGCTCTTACGACCGGTCAGAAAATTCCGTAACATTTTGCGGGGTTTTGACATTTCCGGTCCTGAATATCTGGATTAACGATGGCAAAGCCGCAGATCATCAACCCGCCCAACAAATTGAAATCAAAGGTTTCCATGGGTGGACCAGGCGCCGTAGACCCGGAGCGATTGGCCCGGGCGGAGGCCGTCATCGAACAAATGACCGCCAATTATCTCGACTGGGTCGAAACCGACCTGAAGAAGCTCGAGACCGAATTGGCCGACCTTAAACCTGGCCAGGCCGATGCGGCGGAGCGGTTGGAACGGATTTACCGGACCTCGCACGATATCAAGGGGCAGGGAGGTAGCTTCGGCTATCACCTGATGACCGAGATCGGCGCTCTGATGTGCCGCTATATCGAAAACATGAACGGCGGCCCGACGCAGGAAGACGTCGATCTGATGACGCTCTGCCACAAATCCATGCGTGCGGTGATTACCGGTCGTTTGGCCGGTGACGGCGGCGAGGCGGGCAAAGCCGTGCTGGATGGCCTGAGCAAGGTCGCCCAGAAGGTCAAGACCGGCCCCACCGGGTGAGGCGCGCCGCCTAGGCGTTTTCCAATTTATCCGACAGGTCGTTCAGCCAGGCGATGCGTTGATGTAGCGCCTGGATGTCGTGGTCCAGCCAACTTCCCAGCAACCCCGGATCGTCGGCATGATGATCGCGCAGGCTTTGCAGGCGGGCGGCTTCGCCCTCGGCGGCTTCCAGCAGCAGATCGATCTGATCCAACTGGTCTTCCGTATCCAGCAAATGGAGGAAGCGGAACTTCAACGCCATGATCAGCTTGTTCATGTCGTTGGACTGCGCCCGGATGCGGGCCGTCAGCAGCGTGGTCAGTTCGTCATGCCCGGCGGCGGTAATGGTCAGGAGCGCGTTGTCTTCCAACCCCTTGCCCTCGGCGGCAGTCACCAAGCCTTCGTATTTCAGCAATTCGATCGACGTGCCCATGACGTCCAGGGACGGGCCCAGAACGTGGCTGATGAAATGCCTGATCTCCCCCGCCAAGTCGCTGTAGTGCAGCGACCCGGACGCAAGCGTGCCCAATGCGCAGAGGCGCACGGCTTCACGGGGGGTAAGGGTATTATCGGCGTACACGTCGATACAGTCTCACAAGTTGCGAATCGCTCGCAATTCTATGGGCATCCGCTGTCCCTGTCCAGATAGGGTGGATAGGGAAATGCGGCAACCGATCAGCCCAGGTTTTGCTCGGCCCAGGCTTCGGTTTTGGTCAGTGCGGCATCGAACCGGGCCAAGATCTCCTTGACGTCCTCAGCTGTCGAAATCAGCGGCGGGCAAAAGGCGATGGTGTCTCCGATGGCGCGCAGCACCAGTCCTTCTTCATAGCAGAAATCCTGGCACTTCACACCGAAGGCCGTTTCCTTGGACCAAGGAGCCTTGGTCGCCTTGTCTTTGACCAGCTCGACCCCGCCGATCAGGCCGGTGCCACGGACTTCGCCGACGAACGGGCGGTCGGCGAAGCGGCGCAGGCCGTCCTGCAGTGTCGGGCCGACGGCGCGGACATGGCCGACCGTGTCCCGTTCGGCGTAAATCGCCAGGGTTTCCAAGGCCACGGCAGCGGCCACGGGGTGCCCGGCATAGGTCGATCCGTGGCCGAACATGCCCAGGGATTCGCTCTGCTTGACCAGGTCTCGGTAGATTTCTTCGCTGATCATCAGCGCCGACATCGGGATGTAGCCGGAGGTCAGGGCCTTGGCCATCGTCATCATGTCCGGCTTCAGGCCGAAGGTGGTCGAGCCCCACATGTTGCCTGTTCGGGCGAATCCGCAAATCACTTCATCGGCGATCAGCAACACGTCGTGGCGCTTCAGGACGGCCTGAATTTTCTCGAAATAGGTTGCGGGCGGTAGGACCACGCCGCCGGCGCCCATGATCGGCTCGGCATAGAAGGCGGCGACCGTTTCCGGGCCTTCTTCCAGGATCAGCTTTTCCAGGTTCTCGGCGCAACGCGTGGCGAAGGCTTCCTCGCTTTCGCCGTCTTCGCCAAATCGATAATGGTGCGGGCAATCGGTGTGCAGCACCCGAGCGATCGGCAGATCGAAATCACCATGCAGGTGGGGCAGGCCGGTCAGGCTGGCCCCGGCCACGGTGACACCGTGATAGCCCTTTTGCCGGGCGATCAGCTTCTTCTTTTCCGGGCGGCCGCGCGCGTTGTTGACGTACCACACCAGCTTGATCGACAGGTCGATGGCTTCCGACCCTGAATTGGCGAACAGAACCTTGGACATCGGCACCGGGGCCGTTTCGATGATCTTTTCCGCCAGGTCGATGGTTACGTCCGGCGTTTTATGCGCGAAACCGTGATAGTTGGGCAGGCGCGACAACTCCCGCGTCGCCGCGTCGATCAGGCGTTGTTCGCTGAAGCCGAGGGACACCGCCCAGAGCCCGGCCATGCCTTCGATGTACTCTTTTCCGGCGTCGTCATAGATGCGTATGCCGTCGCCGCGGGTCACGATCTGCGGGCCCACTTTCTCGTGCCGGGACAGGTTCGTGTAGCCGTGAACGTGATAGGCGATGTCGCGACTGGCGGGAGAGTTCCCCGGAGCGGCGGGAGTCGACGCGGTCATGGAAAGTGCCTTTGTTTCTAATGAGGTTACGCGGTTGTGCGCGCAGTTTGAGCCACGCCCTGATTCAGAGCAATGGCATTCCGGAAAATCTTTTACGTCACTTGATACAGGTCATATTCTTGCCCCGGTGTCCTGTCTTAGATGTGGGAAGCCAATACCAAACGGGAGGAGAGTCTCATGCCCCTTAAAGATATTCTGGTTCATGTGGACCTGAACGCTGAATCGGACCGGCGCCTGCAAGCCGCCATGTCCCTGGCCAGCGCGCATGGCGCGCATCTGGTCGGTGTTTACGCCATGCCGCGGCCCTATATTCCGGCCTATGCCGAGGTTCAGATCAGCGCCGAAGTGATGGAAAGCCAGCGCGCCGCCGCCGCCGAAGGTGCCGAGCGGGCCATGGCCGCGTTCAAGGCCGCGACCGACAATTCCGGTCTGTCCGTCGAGTGGCGGGCGCAGGAAGGCGACGTTGGCCGGGTGCTCGGGTTCCACTGCCGTTATGCGGACCTGACCGTGGTCAGTCAGCCGGATCCGGCGCAGAGCCTTTTCCAGGGCGACCGCGATCTTCCAGACCGCCTGATCCTGACCGCCGGACGTCCGGTCATGGTGCTGCCCTACGAATATTCGGGCGATCTCGCCGGAAAGCGCATTCTGGTTGCCTGGGACGAAAGCGCCCTGGCGTCCCGCGCCGTGCACGACGCCTTGCCGATCCTGCAAAAGGCGGAAAAGGTCGTGGTCATGGTCGCCAATCCGACCAAGGTGCCGGATGAACGGCGCGACCCGGGCGCGGATATTGCCGCGCACTTGGCGCGTCACGGCGTGACGGTCGAAGCCGATCATGTGACCTCCGACGATCTGGATGTGGGTGATCTTCTTCTGTCGCGCGCCGCGGACATGTCGGCGGACATGATGGTCATGGGGGCCTATGGCCATGCGCGTTGGTCCGAACTGCTGCTGGGCGGCGTGACCAACGTCGTGCTGTCGAACCAGACCGTTCCGGTGTTGATGTCCCACTAGGGGCAACACCGAGCTACGACTTGCCTGGAATAGTAGGGCGGCGGGGCTTTGATCTCCCCGCCGCCCGTGCTATCCGGGGCGGATGAACAAGCCGCGCCCATCGCTTGCCGATATGTTGCCGATCAAGACCATGATCGACGTGGTCGATATCGGCGCGAACCCCATCGACGAAACGCCGCCCTATAAGGGGCTGTTGGACGCCGGTCGCGCGCGCGTTGTCGGGTTCGAACCCAATGGCGAAGCCCTGGCGCGGCTGAATGCGGCCAAGAGCAAGAATGAAACCTATCTACCCGATGCCGTCTATGACGGGACCGAACAGGAACTGCGGATCTGCCATGCGCCGGGCATGACCTCGTTGCTGGAGCCGGACCCCGCGGTGCTGTCGTTGTTCCACGGCTTTACCGAATGGGGCAGGGTGGTGCGGCGCGAGCGTATCGACACCGTGCGCCTGGACGACGTCGCCGCAATCCGCAACATGGACTACCTGAAGATCGACATTCAGGGCGCGGAGCTTGGGGTTTTCCAGAACGGCACGGAACGCCTGAAGGATTGCCTGGCTATCCATACCGAGGTCGAATTCCTGCCCATGTACAAGGGGCAGCCCTTATTTTCCGAAGTTGAAATGTTCCTTCGGCAACAAGGGTTTATGATTCATACTTTCAGCAATGTGCAAATTCGCGCGGTGCAGCCGATGATCGTCGGCGGCGATCCGAAACGCGGATTGGATCAGCTGTTCTGGGCCGATGCGATCTTCATCCGCGACCTTACCAAGCTCGATGCCTTGTCGCCGCTGCAGTTGAAGAAGCTCGCCCTGATCCTGCACGATGTCTACGGGGCATACGACGTGGTTCTGAACGTCCTGATGGCCCATGACGCCCAGCAGAAGTCACGGCTGGCCCCGCAATACGCCGAGAAAGTCGCGCGGATGTAGGGCTCGTCCGCCCGGGTCAATTGCTCGTGGCGAGGAATTCCTCCATCGCGTCGGCGACATCTTCACCGAACAGATCCAGGAAGAAGTGGTCGGCGCCGTCGATCAGCTTGAACACCACGTGCTTGCCGTCGGCTTTACCGGCCATTTTCTCCGGCAAGTCCGCGACCACCGTGTCCTTCGACCCGGCGATCACCAGGACCGGCTGCTTGATCTCGTTCAGGACCGAGGGCGTGTTGAAACGCGGATCGGCACGGTAATAGGCTACGAAGCTGTCCGCCGTGACGTCGGCGCCGGGGCAGTAGAGCAATCCTGCCTTGGGCATCATTTCGCTACCCTTGCCGGATTTGACCTGTGCTTCGGCCTTGGCGAAGGCCGTGGCCAGCGGCCCGCCATGTTGGCGCGCGAACCCTTTGGCGGTCTTTTCCTGCGACCATGTCGCCGGGGCCAGCAGCACCACCTTGGAGATCAGCGCGTTGCCCCGTTCGGCGGCGAAGCGCGCGGCCTGATTGCCGCCGCGCGAATGGCCGAACAGCACGACCGGCCCGCTGCCCTGAGCCTTCAACCAATCAAACCAGGCCCCGATCTCGTCCAGGGCGTCCAAATGCTTGTGGCGGTGCGGTTTGGCGCAGTCGTACATGCCGTGGCGGTCGTCCAGGCCGAGCGACAGATTGATCGCCAGGGTGTTCAGGCCGCGTCCATTCAAGACCTCGCGCAGATTGCGCAGAAGATCCATGTCGTTATGGGCGAGGGTGCCGTGAACGATCAGAACAACGCCGTCCTTCAACGTCTTGCCCTCGGCCAATTCCAGTTGGCCGTTCAGGGTCAGAGCCCCGGGTTTGATCTTGATCTCTTCGGCATGGGCCGTGATCGACGCGGCGCAAAGAATGGCCAGCGCCATAATGGCGGGGTGCAGCGCGACGCGCCGAATAAGCGAGGTCATTGGAAGTCTCCCAGAATTGGCATTTTCGCCAGATTACCCTCGGCCTGGGACATATTCAAAGATGATAAAGTCGTTTGCTGTTGGGGTGAATTTGGGCGGGCCATACACATTCGGTTTTGATAAAGTGATGCCGTCGATACGCATTCTTCCCCACCTCGTGGCAGACGGACTTATCCCCCATGACCGATTGGCTTGCCAGCGACCTGATGACCGATTCCGGAAAACTCGCCTTGGGCGGATTGCTGGTCGGATTACTCTTCGGGTTTTTCGCGCAGAAAAGCCGGTTTTGTCTCCGCTCCGCCTGTATCGAATTCTGGCGCGGCGCGCTGGGCGAGAAATTCGCGGTCTGGCTGTTGGTGTTCGGGGCGGCGTTGGCTTCGGTTCAGGCCTTGATGATGACCGGTTATCTGCCGGTGCAGGGCATTCGTCAGTTGGAAACGCCGGGCACACTGTCCGGCGCCGTGATCGGCGGCCTGATGTTCGGTGTCGGGATGATCCTGGCCCGGGGCTGCGCCAGCCGGGTGTTGATTCTGTCGGCGACGGGTAACGTGCGGGCCCTGGTTTCCGGCCTGGTCGTGACCGTGGCGGCGCAGTCGAGCCTATCCGGCATTCTGTCGCCTTTACGCGTCAAACTATCCTCACTGTGGGTTATTCCGGCGTTCGACCGCAACATGGCGATGCATCTGCCGACCGGAACTGGGCTTGCGGTCGGCCTGGCCTTTATCGTTGGGGCATTGTGGTTCGCCCGCCGCCAGGGTGTGCGCCTGCCGGTGATCGCGACCGGCGCGGGCGTAGGCTTGGCCGTTGCCCTGGGCTGGGCCTTTACCGCTGCCCTGGCGCGAGTGTCGTTCGATATCGTTCCCGTCGGCAGTGTGACCTTTACCGGGCCCTCCGCCGATACCTTGATGGTTCTGATCGCCAAGCCGACCCTGGACCTGAATTTCGGGGTCGGGCTGGTGCCGGGGGTGTTTTTGGGCTCGATGGCCTCGGCCCTGTTCGCGGGCGAGTTCGAACTGCAAACCTTCAGCGGTGAAACCGGAACCCTGCGCTATCTGGTCGGCGCGGTGATGATGGGCTTCGGCGGCATGCTGGCGGGCGGTTGCGCCGTCGGGGCGGGGATCACCGGCGGCTCGGTCCTGTCGCTGACCGCCTGGGTCGCGTTGTTCGCGATGTGGATTGGGGCCGGTCTGGCGACCTTGGTGGTCGAGCCCGGCATGGCCGCGGGCCTGCGCGCCCGCGCTAGGTCGCAGAGCTAGCGCCCGCCGCGTTCCAGGGCGCGCGGGTCCAGGGCGTCCTGCAATCCGTCACCGACGAAGTTGAAGGCGATCACCGTGATGAAAATCGCCATGCCCGGATAAACCGCCAGGGCCGGGGCGTCCCATATCAATTCCTGCGCGTTGGTCAGTAGGTTGCCCCAACTGGGCAGCGGCGGCTGAATCCCCAACCCCAGGAAGCTCAGCACTGATTCCAACAGGATCACGTTGCCGACGCTCAGCGTCGTCGCGACGATGATCGGCGAGGCCAGATTGGGCAGGATATGCACCGTCATAATGCGGAACGCCGATGCGCCCTGCGCCCGCGCCGCCAGGACGAACGGGCGTTCGCGCAGGCTCAGCGCCGTGGCCCGGACCAGCCGCGCCACGGTGGTCCAGCCGACCAGGGCGACGATCGCCACGATGCGGTACAGGTTGGCGCTTTCCGATTGTGCGGCCTCGGCGGAGAACCCAAGCTTTTGCAGGTCCAGAGCAGCCAGGACGATCAGTAGAGGCAGTAACGGCAGGGCGATCACGCCATCCGTCAGGCGCATGAACAGCGCGTCCAGCCGCCCGCCGAAATAGCCGGAAATCAACCCGACCGAGGTGCCGAGCAGCGCCGCCGTCAGTGCCGCCGCCATTCCGACGAACAACGACACCCGCCCGCCGTACAGCAGGCGGACCAGAACGTCGCGTCCGGCTTCGTCGGTGCCCAGCGGATGGGCGGCGCTGGCGGGTTGCAGCCGGTTGAACAGGTCGACCGCGTTGGCGTCGACGCCCATCCAGCCCTCGACCATCGGGGCCAACAGGCTCGCGAGCGCCAACACGACCAATACGCCGGCGCTGATCACGGCTAACCGATGGCGCAGAAACCGCCGCGTGACCAGGGCCAGCGGTGTCGCCGGGCGGGGCGCCATGGCTGCGGTCTCGCTCATCGGTCTTTCCCTTCGAACCGCAGGCGCGGGTCCAGCCAGGCATAGGCCAGATCGGCCAGGATGTTGCCGGTCAGCGTGACCAGCGTCGCCAGCAACAGGCAGACCAGGGCGAGGTTGAAATCGTTGCCCATGACGGCGTCGAAGGTCAGCTTGCCCATGCCCGGATAGGCGAAAATCGTCTCGGTAATCAACGCGCCGGAAAACAGCATGCCGAAATCCAGCGCGATGATCGTCGCCACCGGGATCAGGGCGTTGCGCAGGGCATGCCCCAGGACCACGCGATATTCCGGCAGGCCCTTGGCCCGCGCGGTGCGGATGAAGTCCTGCCGCAGGGTTTCCAGCATGCTGGCCCGCATGTAGCGGGTATGCCCGCCGACGCTGGCCAGGGTCAGGCTGGTCGCGGGCAGAACCAAATAGATCAGCTTGTCGCTCCACCCGTCGCGGCCCGGTTCGCCCAGGCCCCCGGCGGGAAACCAGCCCAGGGTGACGGCGAACAGGATGATCAGCAGCAGGCCCAGCCAGAACGAGGGGACGGAGATGCCTGCGAAGGCGAACAGATTGACCGCGTAATCGCGCACGGAATAGGGCTTCACTGCCGCCCAAATGCCGAGCGGCAGCCCGATACAGAGCGCCAGCGTCAGGCTGATGCCGAGCAGGGCCAAGGTGTTGCCCAGGGCCGGGGCCAGGATGTCGAACACCGGTTTGGCGAACAGGCGGGAAAAGCCGAAATCTCCCTGAAGCGCCGCCCCCAGCCAAGCCGCATAGCGTTCGACCACCGGGCGGTCCAGTCCGTGGATTTCGCGCAGCTTCGCGATATCGGCCGAGGTCAGCTGCGGATCGGCGGAAATCATCATGTCTACGGGATCGCCGGGCATCAGGCCGATCAGGGCGAACACGACAAAGGACATGACCGCCAGGACAAGGATGGATTGAATCAGACGTTCGGCGATGAAGCGCAGCATGGCCCGAGCCTAGAACAAGTCCGCCCACGAAGGAATTGCCCAGGTGTCGGATGTTGGACCCGGAATGCAAAAAGGGCAGGCGGCCCAGGCCGTCTGCCCCGTTTTGCGTCTCTCAGGGAAGGCGCGATTACTTCTTCGCGGCCTTCTTGGCTTCGGCTTCCTTCTTGAGGCAAGCCATCTTCTCTTTCTTGTCGACCAACTTCATGCAGGGCGATTCCTTCTTTTCAGAGGCGCCGGCAGTGGTCGGGAAAGTGGCGGTCAGGCCGAGGCCCATGGCAAAAGCAAGGGCGGCGGCGAACAGAACGGACCGTTTCATTGCGGATGTTCCTTGATTGGTTGGGGTTATGAAACGACCCTACTATCGGTGAGGCTTTGCGCCGCTAACATCGAAAAATTCGAATATATGCTATCGGAAAGAATGATGGATGGCGCGGGGCAGGGCGTCAGTTGACGTGCCGCCACCAGTTCTTTTCGTTGATCGAAAAGACCGGTTGGTAATGGCGGATTGAATCGGCCTTCACCACGTTTTCGATCTGATTGTCGAGCACCAGGGGAATGCGCTGTCCGGCCTTGTTCTGCATGTAGACGACCAGAATTGCGTGGCCGACCTTGAGGTTCAGGTCCTTGACCGCGACCACGCGCAAATCCTGTTCGTCCCAGCCGAGAAAGCGCAACGACAGGTATTTGATAATGGCGTAGTCCTCGCAATCGCCGAACCGGGCCATGAACTCGTAGGGCGTTTCCCAATAGTCGCTGACGCCCCAGTTGTCGTTGTCCTGAACGTACTTCGCCTTGTTCATGCGGGCGTTGATCTGGCGGATCTGGTCCAGGCGGTTCATATCTTTAATCTGCTTCAGGAAAGTCAGCCAGTCGGCATCGCCGCAGATTTGCATGGCGCCCGGCCCGGGGCCGCAGACCAATGGTTTCTTCGCCTTGCGGGTTTCAGCGAAGCGCGCCAGTGCCCCCGTCCATTTGGTGAAGGCCTTCAGGTCCGAGGATTGCATTTCCTTGGTGTTGAAAAAGCTGGGGGTCGCGGTTGCCGCCTTGGCCGACTGAACGCTGGTGACGGCAACGCCGATCACCAGCGGAACGGCGGCGATCCAAGCAGGCCAAGGGCATCCGTGCCGAGGGCTGAGCATTCTGCGCATGTCGGGAGTATACCCTGCAACCCGTTGAAACTGCTACCGCCTGACCGATGCATACGTCATCGGCCGGGCGAACGGTCGCACGGTAGGGGCAGGGCGCAAATGCGTCAATCCACCCGAAAGGGATAGGGCTGAAGGAAGCCGGAAGAGGCCTTTACGGAACGACCTTGAGGAACGCCGGAACCTGATCGCTCTGGCCGAAGGCAACCTCGCCGATATCGTCCATTTCGCCGATCCCGGCCTGGCTGTCGCGGCGGTTGCGGCTGCGCCGCTTGTCCGTATCGTCCGATTTAGCCTCGGATTTGCTTTCGGATTTACCTTCGGATTTAGCTGCCCGAGGCTGCTTGTCCTGCGGCTTGTCCTTGGCTTCAGCCTTTTGTTCCTCGGCGTTTTCGGCCTTGGTGTCGGCTTTGTTCTCCGCCGGAGCATCGGATTTCTTGCTCCGTCCGCGGCCACGGCTGCGGCCTTTGCGGTCGTCGGCTTCCAGGTCTGCACCGCCTTCGCCATCCATCTCGTCGCGAGTGATCGGCTGATTGATCAGCTTTTCAATGGCATCGATGTATTTGCCGTCGGCCGGCACGGCGATGCTGATCGCCACGCCCTCGCGCCCGGCGCGGCCGGTGCGGCCGATACGGTGCACGTAGTCATCGGCATGGGTCGGCACGTCGTAGTTGAAGACGTGGCTCATGGCCGGAATGTCGAGGCCGCGCGCGGCCACGTCGGAGCAGACCAGCAGGGTCACTTCGCCGGTTTTGAACTTGCTCAGGGTTTCCATGCGCACGGACTGCACCATGTCGCCGTGCAGGCGCGCGGCGGTGGAATAGCCATGACGTTCCAGCGAGCGATAGACGATGTCGACGTCGCGCTTGCGGTTACAGAAGATGATTGCGTTCTTTGGCTGTTCGCGTTCGATCAGCTTGCGCAGCACGGCGCGCTTGCGCTTGGCGATCGAGGCCTGATCCCGCCCCGCGCCAGTCACCACGACCAAGCCCTGCTTGATCGTTTCCGCCGTCGTCGCGGGGCGCGAAACGGTGATTTCCTTGGGGTTCATCAGGAACTTGTCGGCCAGACGCTTGATCTCCGGCGGCATGGTGGCCGAGAACAGCAGCGTCGTTTTGATCGGCGGCAACAGGCTGACGATCTTTTCGACGTCCGGGATGAAGCCCATGTCGAGCATGCGGTCGGCTTCGTCGATCACCAGGATCTTGACGTCGCGCAGCAGCAGATGGCCGCGCTCGAACACGTCCATCAGGCGGCCCGGCGTGGCGATCAGGACATCGACGCCCTTTTCCAGAACCTTGAGCTGCTCGCTCATGTTCTCGCCGCCGATCAACAGCGCGTGGTTCAGCTTGGTGTACTTGCCGTAGATTTCGAAGTTGTCGGCGACCTGTGCGGCCAGTTCGCGGGTCGGCTCCAGGATCAACGAGCGCGGCATCCGCGCCTTGGCCCGGCCCGAGGCCAGGATGTCGATCATGGGTAGCGTGAAGGACGCGGTTTTGCCCGTGCCCGTCTGCGCGCATCCCAGAACGTCGCGGCCCATCAGGACCTGGGGGATGGCTTGCGCCTGGATCGGGGTGGGGGTGGTGTAACCCGCGTCGGAAATCGCTTTAAGGAGTTCGTCGCTAAGGCCGAGATCGGTAAAAGAAGTCATACTTCTCCACTTCGGGAGGTTGCGCCGCTGGAAGTTCCATTGGCTTTGAACATCATCTGACGGCGGTGAAGGGGCCCACGGGACTTTCCTGGGCCATGCTGTGCGGGATATTAGGTGTTCCCGACCCGAAGTCAATGATAAGCCAAGGGTTAGCGGCGGATTTCTGCCCGAATAGGGCGCTTTTTCGCCATCATCGCCGAAAGAACGCGAGGAGGACACCATGACCGACCGTATACCGCTTCTGTTCATGCCTGGATTGCTCTGTGACGTAGCCTTGTGGCGCGCTCAGCTGGACAGCCTGGGCGACCTCGCCGAGATGACGGTCGCGGACATGACCCAGGACGACAGCATTGACGGGATGGCGCGGCGCGCCCTGGCCGCAGCGCCCGAGAAATTCGCCCTTTGCGGCCTGTCCATGGGCGGCTACACCGCGCAGGCGGTGATGCGGATCGCGCCCGAGCGGGTGACGCGCCTGGCCCTGCTCGACACCGCGCCGGGGGCGGATACGCCCGAACGCACCGCCGGTCGGCGCGAATTGATGGCTCGGGCGGCGGGCGGCGACCTGGACGGCGTGATCGACCACCATATGGTCAATTTCATCGCGTCGGATCGCCAGGACGACGCCGAATTGACGGCGGTGATTCGCGCCTCGGCCCAAAACGTCGGGGCCGATGCCTATCAACGCCAGCAGACCGCGATCATCAATCGGCCCGATAATGGGCCCAATCTGGGCGCGATCGCCTGTCCCACGCTTGTCCTTTGCGGTCGGCAGGACAGCCTGACCCCGCTGGCGGTGCACGAAGAAATGGCGTCGGCCATCCCGGATGCTAAACTGGTCGTCGTCGAAAACTGCGGTCACCTGTCGCCCCTGGAACGGCCCGAGGCGGTCAGCGCCGTGTTGCGCTATTGGCTACAGGGATAAGGAGCCCCGGATGCTCATCAAACCCGAACAATCCTGCCTGGTCGTCATCGACATTCAGGAAAAGCTGGTGCCCGCCATGCAGGCCCCGGCCAAGGTGATCCGCAATACCGGCCTGCTGATGCGGGTCGCCGACCGCATGGGCATCCCCGTTTTGATGACGGAACAGTACCCGAAGGGCCTGGGCCGCATCGTGCCGCAGCTTCAGGGCCTGGCACCCAATGCGCAGGTGCTGGAGAAAATCCATTTCTCGTGCATGAACGAGGAAACCTTTCAGGCCGCATTCGAAGCGACCGGCCGCCGTCAGGTCGTCATCACCGGGATGGAGGCCCATATCTGCGTCATGCAGACGGGCGTCGATCTGATGGACAAGGGGTATGAGATCTTCGTCGTCACCGACGCCACTTCTTCGCGAACGCTGGAAAGCGAGAAGGCCTGTCTGGACCGCCTGGGCGCTGCCGGGGCGGGCATCGTGACCAGCGAAATGGTGATCTATGAATGGTTGGGCCGGGCCGGCACCGATGCCTTTAAGGAAATCCTGCCGTTCATCAAACAATCATAAATATCAATAAACTGAAGAAGAAACTTAAGGAAAAAGATAAATGAGTTCCTTGCGCGATCCGGCGGGCGTGATCCTGCCTTTCCGGGATAAGACGCCCCAGATCGATCAATCGGCCTTCATTGCCGAAAACGCCGTCGTCATCGGCGATGTGACCATCGGGGCCAAGTCCTCGGTCTGGTACAACTGCGTCCTGCGCGGCGATATGAACTACATCCGTATCGGCAGCGACACGAATATCCAGGACGGCACTGTCGTGCATGTCGATTCCAAGGGCTATCCGACCATCATGGGCGATCGGGTGACGATCGGGCATATGTGCTTGATCCACGCCTGCGAGCTTCAGGACGATTGCATGATCGGCATGCAGGCCTGCGTCATGGACGGGGCCGTGGTCGGTGAAGGTTCGTTGATTGCCGCCGGAGCCTTGGTTACGCCGGGGAAACAGATCGGTCCGGGCGAGGTCTGGGCAGGGCGTCCGGCCAAGTTCCTGCGCAAGATCGCCGAGGGCGATCAGAAGATGTTGGATTATATCTGGCCGGTCTATGACAAGCTCAGCGCCGAATACCGCCAGGCCGGGCACGACCTGCGCGATCTCAGCCGCAACCGCCGCCAGCCCCCCAGCGATTGAGGAATCCACGGCCATGGCCGTTCCCAAGCCGGAAACCGATGCGGACCTGCTGATCGCCGCCCAGGGCGGGGATCGGCGGGCCATCGCGCGCCTATTGTCCTTGGCGGAAAGCACGCTGAACGGCGATGCCGACAACGCCCTGATGGCCCGGGTTTATCAGGCCGCCGGAAGTGCCCATGTGGTCGGCGTGACCGGGCCGCCGGGGGCGGGCAAGTCGTCACTGGTCAATGCCCTGGTCAAGGAATTGCGCCGCCGCGAGCGGACCGTCGGCGTGGTCGCCGTCGATCCGTCCAGCCCGTTTTCCGGCGGGGCGATTCTGGGGGACCGAGTGCGCATGGGTGAACACGGGGGCGATAACGGCGTTTTCATCCGCTCGCTTGCGACCCAGGGGGCGATGGGTGGATTGGCCCGCCCGGCCCTGGATACGGTCGATGTCTTGGATGCCTGCGGGTTTCAGGTCGTGGTGATCGAGACCGTCGGTGTGGGGCAGGACGAGGTCGATGTCGCCGCCGCCGCCCATACGGTGATCGTCGCGTCGCCGCCGGGCCTGGGCGACGGGGTGCAGGCGATGAAAGCCGGGATTTTGGAAATCGCCGACATTCACGTCGTGACCAAGGCCGACCGGCCGGACGCCGACAAAACGGCGGCGGACCTGGCCGGGGCGCAGGATTTGGGCCTGACAGGGCGTCAGGCTGGGGGCGAGGGTGCCTGGCGCGTGCCGGTGATCCCGACCAGTGCCCAGGAACGGCGCGGGATTGCCGATCTGGCCGATGCGGTGGCGGATCACCGCGCCCATCTGGCGGAAAGCGGCGAGGACCGGGACCGCAACCGCCGCACGGCGCAAATGCGCCTGGAGGCTGCGGCCCTGGATCGCATGCGGCGGGAATTTCAGCGTTTGGCGCCGGAGGTTTCGGCATTGCTCGACGATCTGGCCGACCGGCGGGTCGATCCACGCGCCGCTGCCGCGACCCTGATCGACCGCGCGATCAAGACCTGAGCCTAAACTTACTTCAGAACCAGAATGATCCCGCTGATCCCGGCGATGGCCAGGATCGCGATGCGCAGCTTGGCGCGGTCGACGTGGCGGCGGGTGAACGGCGCGCAAGCCAGGCCGATGGCGACGCCGGGCAGCAGGACGAGGGTGCGGCCCAGTTCCGGTAGTCCAAATGCGTCGATCAGGTAGAGCGCCGCCACCGCCAACAGGTAGGCAACAGTGAAATAGCCGCCGAGCATGGCCCGCGCGACTCTGGGGTCGGCGTTCTGGAACGCCAGGCCGATGGCGGGGCCGTGTATCCCTGCCATAACCCCCATGATGCCCGAGATCGCCGACGCGGCCAGCAGGTTGCGCAGGTTGGCGGCAACGGACACCCCGGCCAAGCTGATCGCGACGGCGAGCAGGATCACGATCCCGAACAGGCGTTGCAGGTCTGCGCCGCCAAAGGTCTGAAGAGCCACGGTGCCGATGACGGTGCCCACCGCCAGCCCGGCCAGACAGACCGATAGCAAAGGGCGGTCGATGGCTTCACGCTCATGATGGGCCATGATGGCGGCCAAGGCGGCCCCCGCCAGCAACAAAGGGCCGGGCACGAACAAAGGGTCGACCAGGGCCAGCGCCGGGGCCGCGACAAGGGCGAAGCCCAGACCGACCGCCGCCTGAAAGGCGCAGCCGACGGCCATCGCGCCGACGGCGATCAAAATCGTGGGTAGGGTCAGGCCATCGAACAGCATGACGCCAATATAACGATTTACGATTTCTCCGCCTGACCGATCGAAATCGCCCGCAAATACGCGGGTTCCGCGACGCCGGGTTTTAGCCGATCATCGGGAATCGGGGCCCCGATGGTCGTCGTCACCGGCACCACGCCGGCCCAGATGTCGAGGTCGTAATCCTCTTCGTCGTCGATCGGGCCGCCGCTCCGAACCTTGGCCGAGCCTTCGTCGATCTCCATCGCGCAGACCGTGGTGCCTTTCAGTTCCTGGTCCGTGGTTTCGCGCAGTTCTTCCCACCGCCCCGGGGTCAGGCGATCGGTGAAATCCTTCAAGGCTTGCAGCTTCTCCGCCGGGTCTTCGATCTTCACGGCCTGCCCGAACAGGGTGACGCCGCGGAAATTGACCGAGTGGTGAAAGCCCGAGCGCGCCAGCACGATCCCATCCAGATGCGAGACGGTCAGGCAGACCGGCACGCCGCCGGTCACCGTGCGCAGCATCCGGCTGGCCGCCGAGCCGTGCCAGTAGACCCGATTGCCGTGCCGCCAGTGGCAGGTCGCGGTCACATAGGGCTCGCCGTCGATGACATAGCCGACATGGCACAGGATGCCCGCGTCCAGGATCGCATCGACCGTGGCGCGGTCATAGGCGGCGCGCTTCGGCACCCGCTTGACCCGTGATTTTTCGGTGATCTTCAAGGGCGTGTCGGTGGTCATGGCCGAATTCCTTATGTCGGGGTGGGGGGACGTGCCGCTTGCGAGCGATGGTGCATTCCCTGTAGCCTGCTTATTGGTTCTTTCAAAAGAGCCATAAATATTTTTATGAAAGGGCCATTTGTGACAAAGGCGCGGACAAATCAGGACCGGGGATCCTTGTTGGTCGACCTGGATTTGGATCGGGCGGGCGACAACCCCCTGAACGAACAGATCTACAAACGGTTGAAGGGATTGATTCTGGCCGGGGTGCTGCGCCCGGGCGCGCGCCTGCCGGCGTCACGGGTTTTGGCGGCGGAGTTATCGGTTTCGCGCAACACGGTCCTGGCAGCCTTCGATCAACTGCTGGCCGAGGGCTATACCGAGGCCCGACCCGGCGCGGGCACGCGGGTTTCCGCTGATCTGCCGGACCTGTCGGATGATTTTCGGGCCGCTGCCCCCGCGTTGTCGGATGATCCGCCGCCGCCGCTTCCGGCGCGGGTGTTGGATTTGGTATCCAGGCGCACACCCGGGCCGGGCATGCATCGCCCGTTCCTGCCGGGCCTGCCCGATGTGTCGGCCTTTCCGTTCGACGAATGGGGGCGGGCTGTGGGGCGGTTCTGGCGCCGGCCCCCAATTGGCATGCTGGAAGACCGCGACGGGCGGGGGCATCTGCCCCTGCGGCGGGCCATCGCCGACTATCTGGTCGCGGTGCGCGGGGCTGCGTGCTCGGCGGATCAAGTCATCATCACCTCGGGGGCGCAGCAGGGGATCGACCTTTGCGCCCGGGTGCTGTTGGACCCGGACGTGCCCGTGGTCATGGAGAACCCTGGATATCGCGGTCTGACGGCAGCGCTGACTTCGGCCGGGGCGCGGGTTGTGCGCGCGCCAGTCGATGCGGAAGGCCTGGACGTCGCCCGGGCACGGGCGGCAACACCCCATCCGCGCCTCTTGGCGGTCACACCGTCCCATCAATTTCCCCTGGGCGTGACGATGAGCCTAGCGCGCCGCCTGGATCTTCTGGCCTGGGCCAGAGAGGCTGGGTTCTGGATTTTGGAAGACGACTACGACAGCGAATACCGCTATCGCGGGCGTCCCTTGGCGGCGCTGCAAGGCTTGGATGGTGGCGGGCGGGTGATCTATGCGGGGACGTTCTCCAAGGTGATGTTCCCGGCGCTTCGCCTGGGCTATCTCGTCGTGCCGGAACCGTTGGTCGAGGCCTTTGTCCGCTTGCGCGGCGCGGTCGATGACTTTCCGGCATTGGCGATGCAGCCGGTCTTGGCTGATTTCATGGATTCCGGGCGCTTCGGCGCCCATGTGCGGCGCATGCGCAACCTGTATGGGGAGCGGCAGGCGATCCTGCGTGAGGAATTGACGGCCAGGTTCAAAGGTTTGTTCGACCTGCCGGACGACGACGCGGGCATGCATCTGACCGTCACTTGGGGCGGGGCGGGCAAGACGCAGGGCCTGATGGACGGGGCGATTACGCGCGAAGCGGCGGACCTGGACGTGACCGCGCGGGCGTTGTCCGGGTTTTACGACGGCCCGTCACGGCGCAACGGCCTTGTTCTGGGTTACACCGCCTATCCGGAAGCTGCGCTGCGCGACGCGGCGGCGCGGTTGGAACAGGCGGTCGGGCGCGCCCTGGCCGCGAAACCTTGACCGAGTCTACTTCGGCCCGGCGGTCTTAGCCCTAGGCTTGGGTTTGGCCTTGGCCGTGGCTTTCGGGCCAGCCTTGGGTTTTGACGTCGCCTTGGGTTTTGGCGTCGCCTTGGGTTTGGCGGCGGCCTTAGGCTTCTTACCTTTGCCGTTCAGCAAAACCTTCACATAGGTGCCGGGCGCGTCTTCAAGCGCCTTTAGTTTACCGTCGCCGGGAACACGCGCCGGAATCATCTCATTGTCCGAGCGGTCCTTTACCCAGGCGTCCCATTCCGGCCACCACGAACCGGGGCATTGCTGGGCATCGGCCAGCCAGGCATCCGCATCCTTCGGCGTTTCCGGGTTGAGCCAATAGCAGTACTTGTTCGACGCCGGCGGGTTGATGATCCCGGCGATATGACCCGAGGCCGAGAGCACGAAGTGCACGGGACCCTTGTAGATTTGCGTCGCCAGATAGGTCGTTTTCCAAGGTGCGATGTGATCTTCGCGGGTCGAGATGATGTAGACCGGAATGTCGATCTTGCGCAGGTCGATGGGCGTTCCCGCCAACTCGATCCCGCCCGGTTCGGCCAGTTTGTTCTCCAGGTACATTTTGCGCAGGTAGAACGAATGCATGGCCGCGGGCATGCGGGTTGAATCCGAGTTCCAGAACAGCAGGTCGAACGGGAAGGGATCCTTGCCCAGCAGGTAGTTGTTGACCACGAACGACCATACAAGGTCGTTGGCGCGCAGCATGTTGAAGGTGGTCGCCATTTCCGAGCCGTCGAGATAGCCGCGCTCGTTCATCTTGGATTCCATTTCCTCCAACTGTTCTTCGTCCACGAACACGGCCAGATCGCCCGGGTCGGTGAAATCGACCATCGTGGTGAAGAACGTCACGGAGTTGACCCGATCTTGCCATTTCGGATCGTCCTGTGCGGCGAGCCAAGCCAGGGTCGTCGCGGTCAGGGTGCCGCCCAGGCAATAGCCGACCATGTTGACGGAGCGTTCGCCCGTCGCCTGCGCGATCGCGTCCAGCGCCGTAAGCGGGCCGTCGAGCATGTAATCTTCGAAGGTTTCTCGGGCCAGTTTCTGGTCCGGATTGACCCAGGAGATAATGAACACCGTGTGGCCTTGTTCCGTGGCCCAGCGGATGAACGAGTTCTCGGCCCGCAGATCGAGGATGTAATACTTGTTGATCCAAGGCGGGACGATCAGCAGTGGGCGCTTCAGGACGGTATCCGTCAGGGGATCGAACTGAATGAGTTCCATCAGGTAGTTGCGGAACACGACCTTGCCCTTGGTCGTCGCCACGTTCTTGCCGATCTCGAAGGCGTCCATGTCGGTCATGCGGATCGCCAGCTTTCCGTCGCCGCGTTCCAGATCGTCGAGCAAGTTGTTCAGGCCGTGGATCAAGCTCTCGCCCTTGGTTTCCACGGTGGCGCGGAGCGCTTCCGGATTGGTGAGCAGGAAATTAGTCGGCGACAGAGCATCGACGAACTGCTTGGTATAGAAATCGACTTTCTTCTGCGTGTGCTCATCCAAGCCTTCGACGTTATGCACCGTCGATTCCAGCCATTTGGCGGTCAGAAGATAGGATTGTTTGATGTAGTCGAAGACTTGGTTGTCGGACCAGGCTTCGTCCCGGAACCGGCGGTCGCCAGGTTGCGGTTCGGCCACGGGGTCGGCATCGGCACCCATCATGCGCAAGGCCGTCGACTGCCACAGTTCCATGTAGGCCTGCCATAGCGTCAGCCCCGATTCCATCATCTTCACCGGGTTGGCCATCATATGCTGGGTCATGTCCAGAAAGGCTTCACCGATATGCAGCGGGTCGATATCCGGCGCGGCGATTTCCTTAGCATGGCGCATCAGCCAGTCCGTCACGAGGCGCTGGCTGCGTTCGGCGATTTCAAAGATTGAGGTGGAGAATTCCGTTGCTGCTTCGACGGGCGAAGTCTCGGTAGGCTCTTTGTCCATCTGTCGCTCGGTTCCTTGCTCCGATCAGGAGTTTGCTGGTCCGACTAGGAGATTGCGACAAAATATGTTACCGGATTGCGAAGGTGCTGGCTTTGCCTGTCCTTCTGCGTTGCGGTATGGGCTAAGACAGCGTCGTCCTGGGCCTGGGGCGGTTAGGATGCGCATCCGTCGAACGGTCGGGTTTTTGTAGCCCGCCATTCCTGGGAATTCAAGGCGGTGCGCCAGGGTCATAGGACGATTCCCGGGCAGGGGAATTTAAGATGAAGGGAGCTATGCGGCACATGGGCGAGTATCAGGGGGTGTTTTCCGTAATCCGAATCGGTGGGGCTATGCGTTATGTTCCGGCGGCCTTGGTGATGGCGGTCGCGCTGACGGGGTGTTCGTCGGTGCCCGACGCCGTCAACCCCGCGGAATGGTACAAAAGCACGGTTGATCTGTTCTCCAGCGACAAATCGGGCGATCCCGAGGAAGAGGCGCGCCGCGCCCGCGAACAGCAGGTCGCCGCAGCCGCAGGGACCGAACAGACCCAGCAGTCCTATCCCAAACTTTCCGACGTCGATAAGCAGCGTGACAACCGGAACCTCGGCCTTGCCGCCGATCCGGAGCGTCCGCGCTATGCGCCTGCGATCACGCGTCAGGATCAAAGCTCGGCTGTCGATCCGGTCCGTGCCGCGGCGCCCGCCGCTCCGCCCGCGCCGAGCCCGATGGCTCAGCCCGCGACCGGCCCGGCCAAGACCATGGCCGAAGCGCCCAAGCCGGCCGATATGATGGCGTCGACCGCGCCCAAGCTGACGCAGCCGAAGGAAGAAGATCAACCGGCGGCGACGGTCCCCGGCGTGCCGCAGTTCTCGATCCCGACCCGGGCCGAACAGGAAGCCGAGTTCGCCGATTTGCAGAACCGTATGCAGAAGCAGCTGGCTGAAATCCTTGCCGCTGCGGGTGAGCAGCCGAAATTCGTTCGTCCGACCGGCCTTCCGTCCGGTGTCGGCGTGGGCGAAACCATCGTGATTTCCGGTGACGGTATTGTCGATTCCTCGGGCGCGCAGCTCCCGGCCACAGTCATGGAATCGGCCTCTGTCGGTGGTGTCGCTCAATCGCAGCCGCTGCCCCCGGGGGCGACGCGGATCGCGACCATCGTCTTCCCGAACGGTTCGTCCAAGCTGTCGGCGCGGGATCGTCAGATCCTGTCGCAGGTCGTAGCCTTGCAGAGAGAGCAGGGCGGGACGCTTCACGTAGTGGGGCATTCGTCGTCCCGGACCCGCAACCTGAGCCCGGAAAAGCACCGTTTGGTGAACTATCGGATGTCGGCGCAGCGGGCCAAGGCCGTCGCCAGCGAGCTGGTCCGGCGGGGCGCCAAGCGCGCCACGGTCGTGACCGCGGCCCTGGCCGACTCGCAGCCGGTCTATCTTGAGGTCATGCCCAACGGGGAAGCCGGAAACCGCCGCGCGGAAATCTTTTTGACGCGCTAAGCCTTTTCCAGCTAAAGGTTTGCCCGTGTTTGAGGCCCCCTGGGTGAGCATGATGCCGACTGCCCAGGCCGGGCCCATTCCCATTTTTATTTTGTTCTCGGCACAATGAAGAAGCCACGATGAAACAGGAATTCCACCGTATCCGACGTTTGCCGCCTTATGTCTTCGCTGAAGTCAACGCGATGAAGGCCCGAGCTCGCGCCGCCGGAGAGGACATCATCGATTTTGGCATGGGTAACCCCGATCTGCCGACGCCGGCGCATATCGTCGAAAAGCTGGTCGAGACGGTGCAGGACCCGAAGACCCACCGTTATTCGAATTCGCGCGGGATTCCGGGGTTGCGCAAGGCGCTGTCCAATTACTACGAGCGTCGCTTCAATGTGACCGTCGATCCGGAGCACGAAGCCATCGTGACCCTGGGCTCGAAGGAAGGCCTGGCCAACCTGTCGGCCGCCATCACCAGCCCCGGCGACGTGATCCTGGTGCCGAACCCGAGCTATCCCATTCACCAGTTCGGCTTCATCATCAACGGCGCCGCCGTACGTAACATTCCGGTCAAACCGGACGAGGAGTTCTTCAAGGCCCTTGAGCGCGCGGTGCAGCACAGCGTGCCGAAGCCGACGGCGATCGTCCTCAATTACCCCAACAACCCGACGGCGGAGCTCTGCGACTTGGCGTTCTATGAACAGGTCGTCGATTTCTGCCGTTTCCACGGCATCTACATTCTGTCGGACCTGGCCTATTCCGAGGTCTATTTCGACGGCAACCCGCCGCCGTCCATTCTGCAGATTCAAAAGGCCTGGGACATTGCCGTGGAATTCACGTCCATGAGCAAGACCTATTCCATGCCGGGCTGGCGCATCGGCTTCGCCGCCGGTAATCGCGACCTGATCGCGGCCTTGGCGCGGGTCAAATCCTATCTGGATTACGGCGCCTTCACCCCGATTCAGGTTGCGGCCGCGGCGGCCCTGAACGGTCCGCAGGATTGCGTCGATGAAATGCGGTCGATCTACAAGGAGCGGCGCGACGTGCTGATCTCCGGCCTTGCTTCGGCAGGCTGGGACGTTCCCGCGCCGGCGGCGACCATGTTCGCCTGGGCGCCGATCCCGGAAGACATGGCGCATCTCGGCTCGCTTGAATTCTCCAAGCTGCTGCTGTCGGAAGCCCAGGTGGCGGTCGCCCCCGGCGTCGGCTTCGGTGAACACGGCGACGGCTATGTGCGTATCGCCGTGGTCGAGAACGTTCACCGCACGCGTCAGGCGCTTCGGGCCATCAAGTCGTTCCTGACCCGGTATCGCGCCGGTAATCTGGACAATACGGAATCGGGCCGGCAGGCGCTGGGATAATGGTTGATTCTCTGCGCGTAGGTATCGCCGGGCTGGGCACTGTCGGCGCCGGTACGGTTCAAGTTCTTGAAACGCATAAAGACGAGATCGCACGCCGTGCAGGCCGTGGGATTGAGGTTGTGGCCGTGTCGGCGCGGGACCGCTCCAAGGATCGCGGTGTCGATCTGTCTGGCGTCAAATGGGTGGATGATACGCTCGATCTGGCGTCCGATCCCGACGTCGATGTCGTCGTCGAATTGATTGGCGGGGCCGAAGGTGTGGCGCGCTCGCTGTGCGAGAAGGCGCTGAAGAACGGCAAGCATGTCGTGACTGCCAACAAGGCGTTGATCGCGCACCATGGCACGCCCATCGCTGCCGCCGCCGAAAAAGCGGGGGTCGGACTTGGCTTCGAAGCCGCGGTCGCCGGCGGGATCCCGATCCTGAAGGGGCTGCGCGAAGGGTTGGCCGCCAACGGGATTTCCCGCGTCTACGGCATCCTGAATGGCACCTGTAACTATATCCTCAGCGAAATGCGCGACACCGGGCGCGAATTCGACGATGTGCTGGCCGAGGCCCAGGCCGAAGGCTATGCCGAAGCCGATCCAAGTTTCGATATCGATGGGATCGATGCCGCGCACAAGCTGTCGATCCTGGCGGCGTTGGCGTTCGGGACACGGGTCGACTTCGCTTCTGTCCATGTCGAAGGCATCCGCCATATTTCGCCGGTCGATCTATCGTTCGCGCAGGAATTGGGCTTTGGCATCAAGTTGTTGGGTATCGCGACCGAGACGGACGCCGGTATCGAGCAGCGCGTGCACCCGTGTATGGTGCCGCTCGATGCGCCGATCAATCATGTGGACGGCGTGTTCAATGCCGTGGTTGCGGAAGGTGATTTCGTCGACCAAGTGTTGATGCAGGGCCGGGGTGCTGGGGCCGGGCCGACGGCTTCCGCCGTTGTCGCCGATATCATCGATATCGCGCGCGGCAACATGGTTCCGGCGTTTGCACGGCCGACGGCGGACCTGTCGCCGCCACGCCCGATGCCGATGGCTGGGCACCGTGGGTGCTATTATCTACGCTTCGACGTCGTCGACCGGCCGGGGGTGTTTGGGGGAATCGCCCAGGCCCTGGGACAGCATAATGTGTCGATGGAATCGATTATTCAGCGGACCAGGGACCCGGGCGAACCCGTTCCGGTGGTCATGACAACCCATGATACCCTTGAATCTGACATGACTCAGGCGATCGCGGCCATCGGGGCCCTTGACGCCGTGGTCATGACCCCGCGTATCATCCGGATCGAGAATCTTTAGGTCGACCTGAACCAAAAAGGCGAGGATCCGTCTGTGAATGATGCCGTGACAGATCGCAATCTGGCCCTGGAGGCCGTGCGCGTGACCGAGGCTGCCGCCGTTGCGGCCATGGCCTATCTGGGGGGCGGCGACGAACGCGCCGCCGATGAAGCCGCCGTCAAAGCCATGATGGACCGCTTGGACACCCTGATGGTGGACGGCACCGTCCGCATGGGCGAAGGCGAAAGCGGCGAGGTCGAAGACCTGTTTACCGGGCAGAAGCTGGGTACCGGTGGCGCGCCCAAGGCGGATGTCGCGGTTCTGGCGCTTGAGGGCAAGTCGATCATCGCACGTGGCGGCTACAACGCGTTGTCGGCCATCGCGCTGGCCGAAGACGGCGGGTTCCTCTGTGTGCCGAACGTCTACATGGAAAAGATCGCCGTTGGCCCCGACCTGCCGGAAGGGGTGGTCGATCTGGATGCCGAGCCGGCGGAAAACCTGAAAGCCTTGGCGAAAGCCAAGAAGGTCAAAATTTCCGACCTCGTGGTTTGCATGCTCGACCGACCGCGCCACGCGCAATTGGTGGCCAAGGTGCGCGAGGCCGGGGCACGAATTCGACTGATTCTCGACGGAGATGTGTCCGGCGCCGTGGCGCCCGCGCTTGCCGGGTCTGGGGTTGATATCTTCCTTGGAAGCGGTCGCGCGACGCAGGGCGTTCTCGCCGCGGCCGCCCTTCGCGGCATGGGGGGGCAGATGCAGGGCCGATTGATCGTCAGGAATGATGACGAATTTCAGCGCCTGCGCAAAGCCGGGGTCGAAGACCCCGCATGTAAATACGACCTGATGGATATGGCGTCGGGTAACGTTACCTTCGCCGCGACTGGTGTGACCACAGGCCCGATGCTGGCTGGTGTACAGTTCATGCCAGGCGGCATGGCCGTTACGCATTCCTTGGTCGTGCGCTCCAAAACGCGCACCTTGCGCTATATCGAGGGACACCATCATGTGTCCAAGCTCACTCGCGGATCCTGATTCTTTAGCGGCGGCCACGCCGCGGCAGGAAAATACCGAGTCGGTTCAGGTGCTTGGCGTCGAACGGTCGTTGACCGGGCGGCGGTGGCTTGAGCGCCCAGTCGATAACCGCGCCGTTCAGTCCCTGGTTCAACGCTGGGACCTGTCGGAACTGACAGCCCGCGTGATGGCGGGGCGCGGCGTCGATATCGAAGATGTTCCAGGGTTCCTGGCGCCTACTCTCCGAGATTTGCTGCCCGACCCGGACCGTTTCCTCGATATGGGGGCGGGGGCCGAGCGCCTGGCCGGGGCCATCATGCAGGGCGAGTGCATCGGTATATTCGGCGACTACGACGTTGACGGGGCGACCTCGTCTGCGTTGCTGGCGCGTTTCGTCCGTGCCGTCGGCGGCCGTGCCGCCGTGCATATTCCAGACCGAATCAAGGAAGGCTACGGCCCCAATACGGCGGCGATCCTGGGCCTGAAGGATCGGGAAGGGGCCTCGGTCGTCGTCACGGTCGATTGCGGCACTTTGGCGTTCGAGCCCCTGGCCGCGGCGCGAGATGCAGGCATCGATGTGGTCGTGATCGATCACCACACGGCAGAGGCCGAACTACCCAAAGCGCAGGCCGTCATCAACCCTAATCGCCTGGACGAGACGGCAGGACACGGGCAATTGGCGGCCGTCGGCGTGACGTTTCTGATGGTGGTCGCGATCAATCGCGTCCTGCGCGAAGCCGGCTGGTACAAGAACCGGCCCACGCCGGACTTGCTGCAATGGCTCGATCTGGTTGCCTTGGGGACCGTTTGTGACGTGGTGCCGCTGGTCGGTATTAACCGGGCTTTGGTTACGCAAGGCTTGAAAGTCATGGCGGCGCGCCGGAATCCAGGGCTCAAGGCGCTGGCTGACGTCGGTGGCGTGGATGAGATGCCGACCGCTTATCACCTGGGGTTCGTCATGGGGCCTCGGGTGAATGCGGGCGGGCGTGTCGGCGAATCCGACCTTGGGTACCGCCTGATGACGACCGAACACCAAGACGAAGCCTGGCACCTTGCCCGGCGCTTGGATGGCTTCAACCGTGAACGTCAGGCGATTGAGGCCGGGGTTCTGGAAGGCGCGATCTCACAGTTGGAAGACCTTGGCGGGGGCAGCCCGAACGCCATGGGGGCGGTCGCTCTGGCCCATGGCGAAGGTTGGCACCCTGGGGTCATCGGGATTGTCGCCTCGCGCCTGAAGGAGCGATACAACCGCCCGGCCTGCGTCGTCGCCTTTGGCGGCGAGGGCGGCGAGAATCTAGGTGTCGGGTCCGGTCGGTCGATCAAGGGCGTCGATCTGGGGGCTGCGATCATCGCCGCACGTCAGGCTGGATTGATCGTCAAGGGCGGCGGGCATGCCATGGCGGCTGGGTTCACAGTCGCCCGCGAGAAACTGGCTGCTTTCCGCGAGTTTTTGGACGAACGCATTTCAGTCAGCGTTGCCGCGGGGGGCATCTCGCCGACATTGTATCTGGACGGAGCCTTGCGTCCTGACGCGGCGACGCCGGAATTAATCGAGGAAATCGCCCAATTGGGGCCATTCGGCGCGGGCAACCCGGAACCGCGATTCGTCATGCCGCATGCCCGCCTGAGCTATGCCGACCGTGTCGGCGAAAACCACGTGAAGTGTTCCGTGGTCAAAGACGGGAAGGGCACGATTTCGGGAATCGCGTTCCGCGCGTTGGATTCTGATCTGGGGTCTGCGCTGTTGAACCACGACGGGCGCGCGATCCACCTTGCCGGGCGGTTGCGCTTCAATAGCTGGAACGGGCGGACAACCGTACAATTCCAGATCGAAGACGCCCAACCGGCGGCTTGAAAAAAAATCTTTGAAAAGTCCCCTTGATTTTAATTTCGGGGGCGTATACCTAGTGCGCCTTCACAGGCCACGGGTCACAGCGTCCCCATCGTCTAGCCCGGCCTAGGACACCTCCCTTTCACGGAGGAGACAGGGGTTCGAATCCCCTTGGGGACGCCAATTTTCTTCTTCCGGACAATTTGATCGGATACCGTGACCCGCCGGGCATCGCCCCGGCGGTCGCTGGCTCCGTTCCTCGGTTCGGGGGCGAAAAATCTGGCCTCGGATGGTTCGGTCTGGCATACGTTTCGGGCTGGCCGGCTCGCCAATAACCAGAGCAACCCCAGAGCAACCAAGGGAAACACCATGGGTAGCGATAAACTGACACTCGCCCATTTCATGTATGAAGACGTTCGCGATGAGCCGCGGGCGACGGGCGAATTGGCATCGCTGATCAACGATATAGCGGCGGCGTGCAAGGCTGTCGCGAACCTGGTGAACCATGGCGATCTGGCCGGAAACCTGGGCGGCGCCGTCGGGCAGAACGTTCAGGACGAAACCCAGAAGGAACTGGACGTTCTCGCCAATCAGACCTTCCTGACCTGGACGCGGCGCGGCGGGCAGCTGACGGCGCTGGCATCCGAGGAGATGGATGAGCCGCATATCATCCCGATGGACGAGCCGCGTGGAAAATACTTGTTGGTGTTTGATCCGCTGGACGGGTCGTCGAATATTGAAATCAACGGCCCGGTCGGCACGATTTTCTCGGTTCTCCGCTCGCCCGACCCGTCGCGTCTGGCGACCAGGGAAGATTTCCTGCAACCCGGGCGTAAACAGGTTGCCGCGGGCTATGTGCTTTATTCCGCATCGACCACGATGCTGCTGACCCTGGAAGGCAAGGGCGTGTCCAAATTCACCTTGGATCCGGGCGTCGGTGAATTCGTGCTGACCGAGCGTGATGTCCGGATTCCGGACCAAGCCAAGGAATTTGCCATTAATGCTTCGAACCAGCGGTTCTGGGAGCCGCCGGTGACCCGTTACATCGGGGAATGCTTGGCTGGTAAAACCGGCCCCCGTGGGCGTGATTTCAACATGCGTTGGGTCGCGGCCATGGTTGCGGATGTGCATCGCGCGATTTCGCGTGGCGGTGTGTTCATGTATCCGGTCGACGAGAAATGCCGCGCCAAGGGCGGGCGCTTGCGTTTGTTGTACGAAGCCTCGCCGATGGCGATGATCATCGAACATGCCGGCGGGCGGGCGACGACAGGCCTGATGCCGATTCTCGACGTGCCTCCGACGGATATTCACCAGCGCGTGCCGGTGATGATGGGTTCGTCAGAGGAAGTTGAAATTCTCGAGCGTTATCACGCCGAGGGTGCCGCCGAACCGGCCAGCCGGGCCGGAGCTGCCGAATAAAGGCTGCGGAACAAGGAAAGCGGCGGCGCCGTCTTAACGGCGCGCGCCGATCCTTTGATCAAAACTCGTCTTTAACTTGATTGACTAGGTCGTGCAGGCCGGTCGGGCTTTGTTGCGCCTGTCCTTGGCCGCCGTGAACCTGGGCATAATACCCCAGCATATGATCGAACTCTTCGATCAGGCGACCGTCGGTAAGCGCCTCAGGGTCCATATGCTGCGCAACAAAGGCCGAGAAATTGGCCGCGGCATGGCGCATGCCGGCGGCGATCACTTCGGGCGGCAGGCCGCTTTCCAGGCGGGAATTGGCGACATTGATGATCTGGTTGGCGATCTGCACGCTCAGCGTATGGTCGTCTTCGTCATGGCTATGGTCATGGCCGCAACCGGGCCCATGGACATGATCGTGATGATGATGATCGTCGTGATGATCGGCCATGGTCGTTCCCTTCGTTGCCGTCTTATGTGTCTGCATCGGTCTGTATGACCGTGCTGAATCTGGGCTATACCATATCTCAGGTGAGCGCGGGATGCTGCACCGATTACCGCCAGTCTTTCCATGACCTTGGTTCATGTTGCCAAGTGCGGATCAGAGGCGGTACTTTCGGCAGAACGAATACCGAACCGCAAAGGGCGAGGAAACGGGCATGAGCGCGGACAGGGGCAGTTACCGGCTGATTACGCGGCCGGATTTCGACGGCGTGGTTTGCGGCGCCCTGTTCATGGAGCGCGAAATGATCGATACGGTCATGTTCGCTCATCCGCGCGATATGCAGCACGGCCAGATCGAAGTTACCGCGAACGACATCACCACCAACCTGCCGTACGTACCGGGCGTGCACCTTTGCTTCGACCACCACATCAGTGAACAAGAACGTGTCGGCACCGTCGAAAACCGCGTGATCGACCCAAAAGCGCCGTCTGCGGCGCGGGTGGTCTACGACCATTTCGGCGGCAAGAAGGGCTTCCCCCTGGTCAATCCGGCGCTGATAGATGCCGTGGACAAGGCTGATTCCGCCGGCTTCACCGAAGAGGAAATTCTCGCCCCCGACGGATATACGCTGCTCAACTTCATTCTCGACGGGCGCACCGGGTTGGCGCGGTTGAAGCATTTTTCCGTGTCTGAAGAGCAGTTGATGATCGATATGATGACCTATTGCCGTCATCACCCGGTCGAGGAAATCCTTCAGATTCCAGATGTAGCCGAGCGCGTGCAGGCCTATATCCTGAATGAGGAATTCGCCGAAATTCAGATGAAGCGTTGCGCCGAAGTCTTGGACAACGTGGTGCGCGTCGATCTGCGCGGCGAGGATACGGTCTACACGGTCAATCGCTTCCTGGTTTATGCGCTATACCCCCAGTGCAACATTTCGGTCCATATGACCAACCTGCCCGAAAAGGGGCGGGTCGAAATCGCCGTCGGTAAGTCCATTCTGGACCGCTCCAACGGCGCCAACGTCGGCTCGCTGTTGCTGAAATACGGCGGCGGCGGTCATGTCGCAGTCGGAACCTGCCAGGTTGACCCGGACGACGCCGACCGCGTCGCCGACGAAATCATCGCTGAGATTCGCGGCAAATAACAAAAACATCGCCGTGCCGGCCTTTCTCCCAAGTCACAAGAAAACAGACCCTGAGGAATCAATCCATGACCGCGCCTTTTGCCATCGACCGTATCGACCATTTTGTCCTGACCGTCGCCGACGTGGACAAAACCTGTGAGTTCTATGAACGGGCGCTGGGCATGACGCGGGAAGATTTCGAGGCCCGCCCGGGCGATATCCGCTCGGCCCTGTTGTTCGGCAACAACAAGATCAACCTGCATCCGTTTCCGAGCCCCTACGAGCCCAAGGGCGTTAACCCGGTGACCGGGGCGGGGGATTTCTGCCTGATCACGGATACCCCGATCGAGCAGGTTCAGGCGCATCTGGAAAGCGTCGGAGTCGAGATCGAGGTCCAGCCGTCAAAGCGCACGGGCGCGATGGGTGAACTGCGCTCGATCTACTTCCGCGACCCGGACAGCAACCTGGTCGAAGTTTCCAACTACGTCTGATTGATCACGGCGGCGGTGTCGCCGGTCGACCTTCCCGTCCTGCGGTGAATGGTTCGCCGGGGCCGAGATCAGCAATGAATTCGGCCTTGAAGCGATTGTTGTGTCATTGATATGTTATGTTATAACATAACCTACATTGGCATGAGGAATTAAGACATGAGCAGGGCCGACCCCACGTATCGATTCCGAACTGTGCTGCTTGGGTCGCGGCGATGAACGCGGCGCAAGATCGCCTGCCGGTGACCGTTCTGTCGGGCTTCCTGGGGGCCGGGAAGACGACGCTTTTGAATCGCGTGCTCGGCAACCGAGAAGGCCGCAGGGTTGCGGTGATCGTCAACGACATGTCCGAGGTCAACATCGACGCCGATCTGATCCGTGAAGGCGGCGCGGAGTTGAGCCATATGGACGAAACCCTGGTCGAAATGTCCAACGGTTGCATCTGCTGCACCCTGCGCGACGACCTGTTGGCCGAGGTTTCGCGTTTGGCGAAGGAAGGCAAGTTCGATTACCTGCTGATCGAATCCACGGGCATCTCGGAACCCCTGCCGGTGGCGGCGACCTTTGAATTCAGGGACGAGGACGGGAACAGTCTGTCGGATGTGGCGCGCCTCGATACGATGGTGACCGTGGTCGACGCGGTGAACCTGCTGGCCGATTTCTCCAGCCACGACTTTCTGGAGGACCGGGGCGAGACCCTGGGTGAGGAAGACGACCGCACCCTGGTTCAGCTCCTGACCGAACAGATCGAGTTCGCGGACGTGGTGGTCCTCAATAAGGTGGCTGATGCAGGACCGGAGCGCGTCGCGACGGCCAAGCAGATCATCCGCAGCCTCAACGCCGATGCCCGGATTATCGAAGCCAATCATTCCGACGTTCCGGCGGATGCGATCCTTGATACAGGATTGTTCGATTTCGAAAAGGCGCATGACCATCCGACATGGGCCAGGGAACTGTACGGCCATGCGGACCACGTGCCGGAAACCGAGGAATACGGCATTGCATCATACGTATACCGGGCGCGTCAGCCGTTTCATCCGCAACGCATCCATGCCCTTTTGAACGGAGCGTTGCCCGGGGTCATTCGGGCCAAGGGCCATTTCTGGATAGCTAGCCGCCCGGGCTGGGTTGCCGAGTTCTCCCTGGCCGGTGCGATGTCCACGGTCAGTCCCTTGGGGACTTGGTGGGCCGTGGTGCCTAAGGATCGCTGGCCAGACACGCCCCAGGTCGCGGCCTATATGCAGGACAATTGGGCGGAGCCTTTCGGAGACCGTCGGCAGGAACTGGTGTTCATTGGTTCGGGCATCGACTGGCCTGGTCTAAAGGCGGACCTGGACGCCTGCCTGCTGCACGAGGCGACGCCCGAGAACTTGGCGGAATTCGCCGATCTGCCGGACCCGTATCCCCGCTGGCGGCGGACGGAGAACGCAGCATGACCCTGGCGAAGGTACGGCAACAAGACGTCGCGCCGGGTGGGCTCGTCCGTCAGGGCAACGACCCTAGAGCCCTGGCGCAGATCGAGGACCCAGGGGTCGCCCTGGCGATCTGGCGGCGGCGTCCGCTGACGTCTTTCCAAAACTGGATCGACACTTTGCCCGCCGATCAATTGCCGGTGTTGCGGGTCGTGACCGCAGTGGCGCAGGTCGAGTCCCTCGTCCGGGCAGCCTGCGATATCGCCGGAACGCCCTCCTGCATGGAGCGGGAACGTCTGATCGGCGATGTGGCGGCGCTGGCCGAGGCATTTCTGTCCATCATGCGCACGCCGTACCTACGGGTTCGGCTCGAACGCGTGACCGACGACGCCTGCAAGAAATTTCATCGGGATTATGTGACGGCGCGGCTAATCTGCACTTACCGGGGGGTGGGAACGCAATATGGCGATCCGGGCGAAGGGCAGGCGCCGCAATCGGTGCAGAGCGTCCCGACGGCCGCGCCGGCGATATTTCGCGGAAACCTCTGGCCCTGCTCGGGCGGTGTGGGAATCGTCCACCGCTCACCGCCCATTCTTGGCACCGGCGAAACCCGACTATTGCTGGTAATGGATCCGATCGACGATCCCGCGTCCTATCCGGAAGAGCCGGTTTCCATCCAAGCCCGGCGACACTGACCCCTAGCGGATCAGGCGGGCGTATTCGATTTTGGGACAGCGGTCCATGATGACCTTCAGGCCAGCGGCTTCGGCGCGGGCGGCCGCGGCATCGTCGCGCACGCCCAGTTGCAGCCAGACTGCCTTGATGCTTTTCGTATCCTTCAGTTCGATGGCGCGGTCGATCACGCCGCCCGCGTCCTTCGATGCGCGGAACACGTCGACCATGTCGATCGGGCCGGGGATGTCGGCCATGTCGGCATAGACCATCTGTTCCCAGATTTGATCGCCCGCCAGGCCCGGGTTGACCGGGACCACGGCGTATCCCTTGTCGAGCATGTATTTCATGACTTCGTTCGACGGCCGCACCGGATTGGCCGAGGCCCCGACCATGGCGATATGGCGCACGTCCTTCAGCAACTGCGCGATTTCTGCGTCGTCGTAAACCAGCGGGGGCAGGGCGGCGTCGGCGGTATCGGTCATGGTTTTTTCTCCTGCGGCCGGTCGGGTTCGAGCCAGTCCGGCATGGGGCGTTTTTCAAGGAAAGCGCCGACGCCGTCCTGGGCGTCGGAATGCATCATGTTCGAGACGATGGCCTCGGTCGCCAGGTCATAGGCCGCTTCCAGGCCTTGTTCGATCTGGGTGTAGAACAGCTCCTTGCCGGTTTGGATGGCCGTCGGCGATTTGCTGGCGATGGTCTGGGCCAGGTCCTCGACGGCGGCGTCCAGGGCGGTTGCCGTGACGGCGCGGTTGATCAGGCCATAGCGGGTGGCCGTGTCAGCATCAATGAAATCGCCGGTATAGAGCAACTCCAGCGCTTGTTTGCGCGGCATGTTGCGGGTCACCGCGACCATCGGGGTGGAGCAGAACAGTCCCAAATTGATGCCCGAGGTGCCGAACCGTACGCCGTCGGCGGCTATCGCCAAATCGCATTGCGCCACCAACTGACAGCCCGCCGCCGCGGCGATGCCGTGGACCTTGGCGATCACCGGCTGGGGAATGCGGGTCAGGGAGGCCATCATATGAGAGCACTGCTTAAACAGTGCCTCGACCGGGGCGCGGCCCTCCATCGCCTTCATCTCTGCCAGGTCATGCCCGGCGCAGAATGCACGCCCGTTGGCGGCGATGACCACGGCGCGGATCGAACGGTCGTGCATCAGCGCGTCCAACTGCTCCTGGATCGCGGTCATCAGGGCCGAGGACAGGGCATTGAACTTGTCCGGACGATTCAGGGTCAGTGTCGCGATGCCGTCGCGGTCGTCGCGCAGCAAAATGGCTTCATTGGCGCCGGGGGACGTGGTCTCGGTCATGGTGGCGATCCTCCGCTTTCGTTCTACGGCTGGCCGGGGGCGGCTGGCAAGCCCCGCTCGAGGGTGTGCGTGGTTGACGTTAACGTAAACGTTAAATACGGTTCCCAACCCAAGGAACATATAGGACCTGTGCTGCCCGATGACGAATACCGCACCCCAGATCACCGCCGAGGACTTTGACCGGATCATTGCCGAGGAATTGCCCTTTGCCCACGAAGTCGGCATGCGGACCGACGCGATCGAGGCGGGCAGGGCGGTTTTGCGCATGCCGGCGGATGAACGGCAGCTGCGTCCCGGCGGAACCGTGTCCGGCCCGTCGATGATGGCCCTGGCCGACGCGGCGATGTATGCGGCGGTGTTGAGCTGCCTGGGGCCTGTAAAGTTGGCGGTCACGACCAGCTTCAATGCCAACTTCCTGCATCGACCGGAACCGCGGGACCTGATCGCCGAGGCCACAATATTGAAGCTTGGCAAGCGCTTAGCGGTCATCGAAGTGTCGATGCATTCGGATGGTTTCGACGACCCGGTGGCGCATATGACAGGGACCTATTCGATCCCGCCGCGTGGCTGATCTACGCCATCGTTCAAATCTAAGGTATTATAATACCGCGTCGTTAAGCGACGGAAAATGTTGCGGTTTTCAGCTTGACTTCGGTTTATTCGGTGGCATACTCCGCCGCCTTCGGCCCCCCTTGCGCCTGAATTGCATCCGGGGCCGCGAAAGCTTTTAAGGAACGTAAACCGATGAAAACCTATTCCGCGAAACCGTCGGATGTCGAAATGGGTTGGTACGTCGTCGACGCCGAGGGCTTGGTCCTGGGTCGTCTGGCTGCGGCCATCGCCACCCGTCTGCGCGGCAAGCACAAAACGATGTTCACCCCGCATGTCGATTGCGGCGACCACATCATCGTCATCAATGCCGATAAGGTGCGCCTGACCGGCAATAAGCTGGCGGACAAGAAGTATCACTATCACACCGGCTTCCCGGGCGGCATCAAGACTCGCACCGCCGGCGGCATCCTGGGCGGCGCTCATCCCGAGCGCGTCGTCTATAAGGCCGTCGAGCGTATGATCAGCCGTAACCCGCTGGGCCGTGCGCAGATGAAGAAGCTGCACGTTTATGCCGGCGCCGAGCATCCCCATGCCGGTCAGCAGCCCCAGGTTCTGGACATTGGCGCCATGAACCCGAAAAACAAGAGGAGCGCCTAATCCATGTCCGAAGAAGTGAAGACGCTTGAGGACCTGAAGGAACTGACGGGTGCGCCGGACGTTGAAGACGCCGCCCCGGCGGAACCGGTGATCGACGAGCATGGTCGCTCCTATGCCACGGGCCGTCGTAAGAACGCCATCGCCCGCGTGTGGATCAAGCCCGGACCGGGCAAGATCGTTGTCAACGGCCGTGACGTCGACGTGTATTTCGCCCGTCCGGTTCTGCAGATGATGATCAACCAGCCGTTCGAAACCGTCGAACGCCTGGGCCAGTACGACGTGTACTGCACGGTCAAGGGTGGCGGTCTGTCCGGTCAGGCCGGCGCCGTGCGCCACGGCATTTCGCGTGCGCTGACCTACTTCGAGCCTGCCCTGCGCGGCAAGCTGAAGGCAGGCGGCTTCCTGACCCGCGACAGCCGTGCCGTTGAACGTAAGAAGTTCGGCCGCCGCAAGGCCCGCCGCAGCTTCCAGTTCTCGAAGCGCTAAAAAATACTGCAGGGCGATGGCGATGGCCGGTTGGCCATCGCCCGTCGCCAAGCACGATATCGAAAAGGCCGCTCCCCAGGGAGCGGCCTTTTCTTTTGTCTCGGTTCTGTTTCGCGGTGCCCTTACGGCGTCCGTTCAAGAAACTCCCGCAGCTTGCCGTCCCATTTATGGGCGTCGATCATCGGGCCCGCGTGGCCGTAATCGGTCGGGATTTCCACGAATTCGGCGTCCAGGCCATGGGATTTGAGCAGGTCCACTGTCGGCTGGCCGAGCGCCACGTCGACGACGCTGTCGGTGCTGGCCAGGACGTTGAGCAGGGGGGCTTTGTAGTTGGCGGCGCGTGATTTGGCGCTGGAGCCGATCCCCGCTTCGTACAGGATATACAGCGAGTTGGCGTCGAACTGCGTGGCCCAGGTCTCGGCCCGTTCCCGGAGGATTTGTTCGATCTCGTCCGGGGATTTGCCGGAATCCTTCAGATAAGCGCCGACGCCGTAGTTCTTCAGCCGGTCCATGCGGTCGGCGACCATGGCGTCATACACGCCGCCGTCCTTTTCATGGCCGTAGTAATGGCCGCCGTTCCAGCCCGGGCATTTGGCGAAATAATCGCGGATTTGCTGGGTCCGGGCGCGGGTGGTGTTGCGTTCGATCACGCCCGCGATCGGCACCAGGGCGCGCATCCGATCGGGATAGGTCGCGCCCCACAGGAAGGTCAGGTGCCCGCCGTAGGAATAGCCCATCACGGCTTTTAGCTGACCGATACCCAGGTGGTCGATCAACAGGCGCTGCGCCTCGACCATGTCGGCGGTGGTGTAGGCCGGGAAATCGGGGCCATAGGGCTTGCCCGTGGCCGGGTTGATCGAGGACGGGCCCGAGGTGCCGTAGGCCGAGCCCATCATGTTCGAGCAGACGACGAAATATCTGTCCGTATCGACGGCTTTGCCCGGGCCGACCAGGTTGTGGGCCCAACCGTCTTCATCGCCCGCAGCATGGGGGTAGTTGGTATAGCCGTGGCACAGCAGGATCGCGTTATCACCGGCGGCGTTGAGCGTTCCCCAGGTTTCGTAGGCGACGGTCAGGTCCGGCAGAACCGCGCCTGTCGACAAGGTGAAGTCGCCGGCGGCAAAGGTCTTGGATGTCGGAAGAAGCATGTTTTTAAGGCTTTCGTGGGAATAGAGAAGGGCGGGATGTTGGCAAAACTGTAAACCCGCGCCGGATCGACGATCAATGCGCATTCTTGCGCGGTCGTCCGGCTGCGCCTATACCCTGTGTCCTCCGGCGGATTGACCGCCGGGTGTTTATTTTAAACAGACGGCCAAATGGCCAGAAGGGAAGACGACCATGACCGCCAAGGTTTTCATCGATGGTGAAGTAGGGACCACAGGCTTGCAGATTAGCGCGCGCCTGGCCCGACGCGCCGATGTGGACCTGCTGCGTCTTCCCGATGAGCGGCGCAAGGACACCGCCGCCCGGGCAGAGATGCTGAACGCGGCGGACGTGGCGATCCTGTGCCTGCCCGATGCGGCGGCCAAGGAATCGGTCGCCCTGATCGATAATCCGGAAACCCGGGTGATCGATGCCTCAACCGCGCACCGGGTGGCCGAGGGCTGGACCTATGGCTTTCCCGAGATGGATGCCGGGCACGAGGCGGTGATCGCCCAGGCCAAGCGCGTTGCCAATACCGGCTGTTACGCCGTGGCCTCGGTGTCGTTGTTGCATCCGTTGGTGTCGGCGGGGCTACTGCCCGCCAATTTTCCGGCCACGATCAATGCCGTCTCCGGCTATTCCGGCGGCGGTCGGCAGATGATCGAGGCGTTCGAGGACCCGAACGCCGCGGAGCGGATCGAAGCCGCCGTGCGGGTTTACGGATTGGGCCTGGGACATAAGCATGTGCCGGAAATCCATAAGTTCTCCGGTCTGGATCATGCGCCGATCTTCGTGCCTTCGGTTGCGCGTTATCGCCAGGGCATGATCGTGCAGATTCCGGTGCCGCTGTGGTCCTTGCCGGGCGCACCCAAGGCGAAAGACCTCCAGGCCGTGCTGGCCGATCATTACGCGGGGCGCCGTTTCGTGTCTGTCGCGGGCTATGACGAAGCCCTGGGCATGAGCCAGCTGGAGCCCGAGGGCCTGAACGGCACGAACGAGCTGAAGCTGTATGTCTTCGCCAATGAGGCGACGGGACAGGCCGTGCTGACCGCCTTGCTCGACAATTTGGGCAAGGGCGCGTCCGGACAGGCCGTGCAATGCCTGAACCTCATGCTGGGTGTTGATGAGGCGACGGGGCTGGATCCGGAGTCGGGCCTGCTGAACTGACGCGAAAGGGGCTGCCGTTTGCGCCTGGATTATCTGGTCCTGGCCGCTGTCCTGGTGTTCGTGATCGTGACGACCTATTACGTCGCGGTCACGGGCATTTCGCCCATGCCGTCGTCCCGCACATCCCGCCGCAAAATCCGGGAAATTCTTAACCTCGCCGGTGTGTGCTGCATCGTCGACCTGGGGGCAGGGTGGGGCGACTTGGCGTTCTCCATCGCGGCGACCCTGCCGGATGCCGAGTTGACGGCCTATGAGCTATCGCCCTTTCCCTGGTTGGTGATGAAGGTCCGCCACGGCCTGTTCGGGCCGCGCAACGTCACGGTCGCGCGTCAGGACTTCCGCAAGGTCTCGCTGGCCGGGAACGACGCCGTGGTCTGTTATCTGTACAGCGAATTGCTGGAAAAGATGCGGCCCAAGATGGAGGCCGAACTGGCCCCCGGCACCCTGGTCGTGTCCAACGTGTTCGACATCCCCGGTTGGGAGCCGGAAGCCTTGCACCAACTGTACGATTCCCAATGCCCGCAGATTTACGTCTACCGGGTTCCGGCGCGGGGTGCTGCCTAAGGCCTAGATGTCGATGTCCTGCACGAAGCGGGCGTGTTCCTGGATGTAGTTGAAGCGCAATTCCGGCTTCCGCCCCATCAAGCTTTCCACCAGCTTGGCGGTTTCCTTGGCCTGGACCTTGATTTCAGGATCTTCGCCCGTGGGCAGGGTGACCCGCAGCAGGATGCGCTTGGTCGGGTCCATGGTCGTTTCCTTCAACTGCGCCGGGGGCATTTCACCCAGGCCCTTGAAGCGGCTGACATCGACCTTGCCGCGGCCCTTGAACATCGTCTCCATCAACTCGTCCTTATGGGCGTCGTCGCGGGCATAGGCGGATTTCCCACCCTGGCTGAGACGATAGAGGGGCGGCATGGCGAGATACAGGTGGCCGGATTCGACCAATCCCGGCATTTCCTGGAAGAAGAACGTCATCAACAGCGAGGCGATATGCGCGCCGTCGACGTCGGCGTCGGTCATGATGATGACCTTCTCGTAGCGCAGGTCGTCTTCCATGAACTTGTCGCCGATGCCGCAGCCCAGGGCTTCCATCAGGTCGGTCAGTTCCTGGTTGGCGCGCATCTTGTCGACAGTGGCGCTGGCGACGTTGAGAATCTTGCCGCGCAGGGGCAGGACGGCCTGCGATTCCCGCAGCCGCGCCTGCTTGGCTGAGCCACCGGCGCTGTCGCCCTCGACCAGGAAGATTTCGGTGCCTTCGGCGGTGTTGCGCGTGCAATCGGCCAGCTTGCCCGGCAAGCGGACCCGGCGGGTCGCCGACTGGCGCTTGGTTTCCTTGGCGGCGCGGCGCTTCAGGCGCATCTCCGCGCGCGCAATGGCGTGTTCCAACAGGGCATTGGCCTGCGCCGGATGGCCCGACATCCAGTGGTCGAAATGGTCGCGCACGGCGGTTTCGACCAGGCGATGCGCCTCGGCCGTGGACAGCTTGTCCTTGGTCTGTCCCTGAAACTGCGGATCGGAGATGAAGGCCGACATCATGATCGCGGCGCCGCCGGTGATGTCTTCGGCCTGAACCTTGGCCGCTTCCTTGCTTTTGATCAGCTCGCCATAGGCGCGAAGGCCGCGCGACAGGGCGGATTTCAGCCCTGATTCATGCGTGCCGCCCTGGGCGGTCGGAACGGTGTTGCAGTAGGACGAACAGAAGCCTTCTTCGTCCAGGGGCCAGGCAATGGCCCATTCGACTCGACCGACGCCGCCGGAGAACTTGCTTTCGCCGACGAACGGCGTGTCCGTCAGGCATTTGCGGCCTTCGAGCGAGGCCTGCAGGTAGTCGCCCAGACCGCCCGGGAAATGGAACGTCGCCTCGGCCGGGGTCGGATCGTCGGCTTTCAGCAGCTTGGGGTCGCAGGCCCAGCGGATTTCCACGCCCTTGAACAGATAGGCCTTGGACCGCGCCATGCGATACAGCGACGCCGGACGGAAGGCGCAGCGCGCGCCGAAGATTTCCGGGTCCGGGGTGAACACGACCGTCGTGCCCCGCCGGTTGTTGACCGTGCCGGCATCTTCCAATTTCGACGTCGGATGGCCGCGTTCATAGGTCTGCCGCCACAGGCGTTTGTCGCGGGCGACCTCGATGACCAGGGCCGCCGACAAGGCGTTGACGACCGACAGGCCGACGCCGTGCAAACCGCCCGAGGTTTCGTAGTTCTTGCCGGAAAACTTACCGCCCGAATGCAGGGTGGTCATGATCACTTCCAGCGCCGACTTGTCCTTGAACTTGGGGTGCGGGTCGACGGGAATGCCGCGCCCGTTGTCGCGAATCGTCAGGGAGCCGTCTTCGCCCAGGGCGACCTCGATCCGCGAGGCATGCCCGGCGACGGCTTCGTCCATGGAGTTGTCGAGAATTTCCGCCGCCAGATGGTGCAGGGCGCGGTCGTCGGTGCCGCCGATATACATGCCGGGACGGCGGCGGACGGGCTCCAGGCCTTCCAGAACCTCGATGTCCTTGGCGGTATACTCGCCGTCACCACCGTTGGAAGGCGCGGGCGCGGGTGCCGCTTGCGCGGGCTTGGGCGCGGCGGCTGCCGGGCTCGGCGCTGCGGCCGGGGCCTTCTCCGGTTGCTTTTTGGTTTCGGCGTGTTGAAATAGGTCGCTCATTCCGTATCCCGCGTCAGGTCTTATGGGGCGCTGTTCCGCGTGTTTTCATGCTCATGACAGCATCTGGGGCCGGGCGTTCCGCGCTGATGCCGACCACCCCATGCTATACCACGATGGGGTAGGGTGAATGCAATGAATTGCCATATATTGTGCTGAAATCGCTTTTCGAAAACAGGAAGAATTCGTGATGCCTCAATCCACCAATGAAGACGACACGCCGCGCGGTGAACTTGCAATCCGCACCATCGCCATGCCCGCCGATACAAACCCTTCGGGCGATATCTTCGGCGGCTGGGTGATGTCGCAGATGGACCTTGCCGGGGGAATCGCCGCCGCTCAGCGGGCAGGGGGGCGTGTCGCCACGGTGGCGGTCGATGGTTTTATTTTCCACAAGCCGGTCAACGTCGGCGACGTTCTGTGTTGCTATGCCGATGTCATTCGCGTCGGCAATACCTCGATCGCCATTCGGATCGAGGCCTGGGCCCTGCGTCAGCGTGCGAAGAACCGCCGTGTCCGCGTGACCGAAGGGATCTTCACCTTTGTCGCTTTGGACGAGGGTGGCCAGAAGCGGGCCGTGCCGCCTGAATAACCTTTCGCCGGAAGCAAAGCGCCCCCGGCCGGAGGCTGGCAGGGGGCGCGTCACCATCGGCTGCTGAATGAGGAGCGTGAAATCAGCCGACAACCATGCAGGCGTAACCGGCGGTGAACATCAGGGCCAAAGCGAACAGTTCGTGAAAGCGGGACATGGTCATGGCGATCTCCATATAAGGGGAATCTGAAACAGAACATTTGTTGAACAAAAGAGAACATAAAAAGAACATATGCGTCAACACATTTTCGTCATCGCCTTGGCGACGGGGCCTTATCCAATTAGAATCCCAGGAAATTCATGATTTTCGGTGAGGCGAAGCGATGTGTAATCCGGGTTCCAGAGCGCTTGGCGGGCTGTTCGTTCTTGTTTGGGGAATGTTCCTGTCGACCGGAGCGACCATGGCCGATGCGCCGAAGGTCCTGGCGGCCGAAGCGTCATCCAACGGCGACGGGACTTATACCGTCAGCGCGACGATCCGCCATGGAGATACGGGGTGGGATCATTACGCCGACGGCTTCGACGTGTTGGCGCCGGATGGGACGGTCCTGGCGACGCGTGTTTTGTATCACCCGCATGTGAATGAACAGCCGTTCACCCGTTCCGCATCTGACGTGCGCGTGCCGCCAGGTATCAAAGCCGTGGTCGTCCGCGCCCACGACAAGGTGCATGGGTACGGGGACAAGACCGTCACGGTTCCTTTGTCCGACAGAAAGTAGACCGGGTGCGGCTTAACTGCGCATCGCGGTCATGAAGGCCTCGCCGGAATGGGAAACGTCCCGCGCCGTCGTCTGCAGGTCCGATGCCAATCGCCCCAACCCGTTCGACAGGTCGGCCAACACCGCCATCGCTTCGTCCATCAGTGACACATCGCCAGTGATTGCGACGGTTGTATCCTGGGAGGCGGCAACGTGATGCCCGATGGTTCCGGTGGCGTCTTTCTGTCCGTTCAGAACCTGGGCCATGCCGTGGACGGTATTGACCAGATCATCCATCTTCTCGGCCACGGCAGCCATGTCGGCGGCGCTGCTGCGGACGGTGTCCTGAAGGCCCGCGATCTGCTGAGCGATCTTGCCCGAGGCGGTCTCTGACTGCTGCGCCAGGTTCTTGATCTCGCTGGCGACAATGGTGAAGCCCTTGCCCATTTCACCGGCGCGCGCGGCTTCGATCGATGCGTTCAGGCCCAGCATGCGGACCTGACCGGCGATTTCGCTGACGTTGCGGGTAATTTCGCCGATGTCCTGAGCGGCGCGGTTGGAGCCTTCCAACTGCGTAACGGCCTCGCGCAGTTCCCTGGCCAGATGGTTGACCGTCCCGATCACGCTTGATGTCTTGCTTTCCGTATTGCGTTCGGCGTCGCTCAGCGCGGTCATGGCCGATTTCAGACTATCCGCGGCGGCGGAGATGTCCGATATGCCGGCCCCGACCTTGCCGCAGGCCTCGGCGGCGGAGGTGCAGTGACGGTCCAATTCATTGGCGGCCCCGGATAATTCGCCCGACGCGGCCCCCAGGCGCCCGACGGCCCCCTGAACGCTGGTCTCGAACTGTTCCATCAGCGCGGCGCGCCGCCGCTCAAACCGTTCCCGCTCGAAAATACGGGCCAGTTGCGACGAGACGTAGGTCATGATTTCCAGCGAGGTCTCATCAAGCAGTCCGGCCTGACGACCGTAGAATTCGGCTACGGCGACGCATTCGCCGTCCAACAGCACGGGAAAGCCGAAGAAACCGCGCACATCGTTGCGGCCGGCGGCATCGGCGCGCAGAAACTGGGTCAGGACGGTCACGTCCTCGACCGCGCGGGCTTCGCGCGTTTCGGCGATGATGCCGATCAGGCCCTTGCCGCGCTCGAACACCGTATCCTCGCTAAGTTTCATGAACTCGGCAATGGCCGTGGGGTCTAGCTCGGGATCCAGGCGCCAGACCTTGTCGGAGATGTACTGTGGGGAATCGTCACCGTCTTGGGCATACAAATGCCCGATCGGCCATCCGGTGAATGTGCAGACTTCTTCAAATACCTGCTCCAGCGCGGTCGCGCGGAGGAGGGCGGCATCATCTGCGACGGCCGAGACTCTATTCAGAAGGCTGAGAATATCCGCAAGTTTATGCGGTGAAGAGCCGCCATTCGCAGAGGTTTTCTGGGGAAAGGCAATCAATCTGGCGAGCATGGCAACGGGTCCTTTGCATGCGTCAGAAAGTCTCTGATGCCCGTTGATCCGCCATCGTTGACGCGGGTTCCGTGAGGCTCCCTGCGGTCGTTCCCGGCGCGAAGCGACGGGAGAATCCCTTGCTTGGCGCCTGTCGCTTCCCGGCATTGGGCCTGCGTGTGATCTATAAAAATCTTATTTGAAAAATGTTGCAGCGCACAACGTCAAAGTGATCCGAACGGGGGATTTTTTGCGCGTTTCGATGTGGATAACTTGAATTAAGTTTATACACCTAATTTATTGTAAATAAACGATTATAACTTTCGTATAGGGTGGGTGTCGGGCCCAGCCGAAAGGCCCTGACATTGCCCCCGCGACCCGTCTATTGCGTTGCACAAATAGTGACCTAAGAAGGGTTTATCTTGTGACCAATGTCATTTGATCGCCATGATCGGGTTTCTAGACTGCGCCCGCCGGTCGGACGTCATCTTGCGCCGCCGGGTACGCTATCGAACAGCAGCGAAGGAGTTTCTTCCCGATGCGCCGTATTACTTTCATGTTCATTCTCGCCCTGTCGCTCTCCCTGACGACCTTGGGGGCCGCACGAGCCGACGACACCTATAGCCAAGACGAAATCATGGCCAAGGCCAAAGGGTTCTTCGGCGCGACGACTAAGGGCCTGGCGGAAGCGATCCAGAAAGTGTTCGAAGACCAAGGCAAGCCCAATGCCATCATCTTAGGCGAAGAGGCCTCGGGCGCGATCGGCGTCGGCCTGCGCTATGGCAACGGCATGTTGGAGCGGAAAGGCGGCGGCTCGCAGAAGGTCTATTGGCAGGGGCCGTCCATCGGCTTTGATTTCGGCGGCAACGCGTCGAAGGTCTTCACCCTGATCTACAATTTAGGCAGTACGGAAGCGCTGTTTCAGCGCTACCCGGGCGTCGACGGCAGTTTCTATGTCGTGGCCGGGCTAGGGGTGAACTATCAGCAGGCGGGCAAGGTCATTCTGGCCCCGATCCGCACGGGCGTAGGCCTGCGGGCAGGCGCCAGCGTTGGCTACCTGCATTATTCCAAGGAACATTCCTGGATCCCGTTCTAAGCGAACGGACGAAAGCCTACATTTCCTCTTCGGCCGTGCGTTGATGCTCCAGGCGTCGGCGCACGGCTTCTTCCGTGGCGCCCAGGCCGGACAGGACGCGCCCTGCCAGTTGCAGGCTACCCTCGACGGTTTCCGGAACCGCCGTATTGGCCCCGGCGTCGACAAGGCGCATGGCATGCCCCTTGTCCCTGGCCCGGGCATAGATCGGGACTTCCGCCCAGGTCCGGCGAATTTCACCGACGATCCGTTCCGCCGCCGCCGGGTTGTCCATGGTCAGGACCACCGCCGCGCAAGTGTCGATATGGGCGCGTTTCAACATATCCAGGCGGGACGCATCGCCATAGAACACCGGCAGATTGTCTTTCCGTCCTTGGGCGACGTGCATGGCGTCGGTATCCAGGGCCAAGTAGGGAATGGCCTCGGCCTGCATGGTATTGGCCAGGGTGCGTCCGAACCGTCCGAACCCGGCCAGGATGACGTGGCCTTCCAATTCCTCGACGGCGGCGAGCGAACCGTGATGGGCGCGTGTCGTGGCGGCTTTTTCCATCCGGGTCGCGACCTTGGCCGCGACGGAGGCGATCAGCGGCGTGACCAGCATCGTCAGACCGGCGACGATCAGCATGAACTGCCCGATTTCAACGGGAATGAGGCCCAGGCTCATCGCCAGGCCGACCACGATAAACGCGAATTCACCCCCTTGGCCCAGCAGTAACCCTGCCTCCAACGCGGTATAGCGGGGCAGACCGAACGCTACGTACAGGCCGCCGGTGACTAGGGATTTGACCGCGAACAAGCCGATCACCGACAGCGGAATCCACAACGGCTCGTCGCCGACCACGCGCCAGTCGATCCCCATGCCGACGGACATGAAGAACAGCCCCAGCATCAGGCCTTTGAATGGTTCGATATCGACTTCGATCTCGTGGCTGTACTCGGTTTCCGCCAGCAGCAGACCTGCCAGGAACGCGCCCAGGGCCATGGACAGCCCGGCGAAGCCGGTGATCGCGGAAATACCGATGACGGTCAGCAGAACCGCCGCCATGAACATCTCGGGACTTCTGGTTTGGGCGACCACACGCAGGGCAGGGCGCAGGATCAACCGCCCGACGCCGTAAATCACGCCGATCGTCAGGGCCGCCTTGCCCAAGGCGAGCGCCAGTTCCAGGCCGATGCCGCCTTCCGTGTCCTTGCCCAACACGCCGACGATGAACAGGATCGGCACGACGGCCAGGTCCTGCATCAACAGGATGGAAAAGCTCGACCGGCCTAAGGGCGTGCCCAGGCAGCGCCGTTCCATCAGCAACTTCATGACGATTGCCGTCGATGATAGGGCCAGGCAGGACCCCAGCACGATCGAGGCCGGCACGGTGTTGCCGAAACCATGCGCGATCAATCCGATGATGGTTCCGGTCAGCAGGATTTGAAGACTTCCCAGGCCGAACACCAATCGGCGCATGGCCCAAAGGCGTTCCAGCGACAATTCCAGACCGATGGTGAACAACAGGAAGATGACGCCCAACTCGGCCAGCGCCTGCACCCCGGAGATATCCGCGATCACCGCCGTTTGCAGAAAGGGAAGCTTGTCCGCCAACAGGCCCAACCCGAACGGCCCGATCACGCCTCCGACGACGAGGTAGCCGAGGACAGGGCTGATCCGGAATCTGTGAAACAGAGGAACCATCACACCGGCGGCGATCAGGAAGATGATCGCTTCCCGAAGGTGGGGGATGGTCGCGTGCGATTCCATTCGGCGGGGTCCTTTGGCGAAGGCTTCAAAAGTGACCGGGCCCGGACGCTGAACTCGGCGGAAAATATATGCAGGTGAACAGGTTAGAGAACCCGTCTCAGTTTGAAAATAGCTTCCGTGTGTTACCACTGTGGGGAAGTTCGCGAATTATTACGCCTTCGGGCTAGGGTGCGGCCTTGCGGAACAGGGTCCTGGCCTGCAATCTTTTCCCAGCAAAGACAAATGCGCCCGTGAATGCCCGGCGATGACCCGCCGGAGAAGACACTCCGGGCGAATAGTGGGAGGAAACCTCAATGGAATACAGACTTCTGGGACGCACCGGGGTGAAGGTGTCGCAACTGTGCTTCGGCACCATGTCGTTCGGCGCGGAAGCCGACGAAGCGACGTCCAAGGCGATGTACAAGCGGGTGCGCGACCTGGGCATCAATTTCTTCGATTGCGCCGATGCCTACACCAAGGGCCGGGCCGAGGAAATTCTGAGCGGCCTGATCAAGGGTGAACGCGACGATCTGGTCATCACGTCCAAATGCTTCAATAACATTCGCGGCGACATCAATTCGGGCGGCGGCAATCGGCGCCACGTGGCCAAGGCGGTCGAAGATTCCCTGAAACGCCTGGGCACGGACCGCATCGACGTGTTGTTCATGCATCGCTTCGACAAGGAAGCCCCGCTTGAGGAAGTCCTGCGCGGTCTTGAAGACGTCGTCCGCGCCGGCAAGGTTCTGTACATCGGTGCGTCCAACTATGCCGCCTGGCAGGTCGCCAAGGCCCTGGGCATTTCGGACAAGAACAATTGGACCCGGTTCGATGTGATCCAACCCATGTACAACCTGGTCAAGCGTCAGGCCGAGGCGGAAATCTTCCCGCAGGCCATGGCCGAAGGCATGGGCGTCATCACCTATAGTCCGGTCGGCGGCGGCATGCTGTCGGGCAAATACGGCCCCGGAAAGCGCCCGGACCAAGGCCGGATCATGGATCAGAAGAACTATTCCGACCGCTACGCAAACGATTGGATGTTCGACACCGCGGGCCGATTCACCGAATTCGCGGAAAAGCAGGGCCTGCACCCGGTCACCCTGGCCGTGGCCTGGGCGGCGGCCCATCCGGCGGTGACGGCCCCGATTGTCGGCGCGCGCCATACGGAACAGCTGGAGCCGTCGTTGAAGTCGCTCGAGGTCAATATGACCCAGGATTTGTGGGAGGCCGTCGCGGCCCTGTCCCGCACGCCGGCCCCGGCGACCGACCGGGACGAGGAATACGAGCCCGTCAAGGTTCGCGGCTGAGGCCCCCATGGCGCCGGGCGGAATTCCAATCACGGAGGACGGCGCGGCGCCGTTGGAGATCAAGGTCGACGGCCTGCACAAGGCTTTCGGCGAGCACCGGGTTCTGACCGGGATCGACTTGTCCGTCCCGCGCGGCGCGATGTTGGCGCTGGTCGGTGGGTCGGGCTGCGGAAAGACGGTGCTGCTCAACCATATCCTGGGAAGGTTGGAGCCGGACCAGGGCAGGGTGCTGGTTGCCGATCATGACCTGGATGGCGCGCCGTTGGTCGATCTGGGGGAACTGGAAACCACGGAAGCTGATCGCCTACATACTCACTGGGGCATGGTGTTCCAGAAGAATGCGCTGTTCTCCGGCACCGTGTTCGACAATCTGGCGCTTTGGCTGGTCGAGGTCCGCGGCATGGCCGAGGCCGCGGTCGTGCCGATTGCCCGCCGGGTGCTGGATGCGGTGGAGCTGGCCGATGACGACGATTTTCTGAACACGGACGTCAACGACCTGTCCGGCGGCATGGCCAAGCGCCTGGCTATTGCCCGGGCATTGGCGATGGAGCCGGAGGTCCTGTTCTATGACGAGCCGACGACCGGCCTCGACCCGACCACGGCGGCGAATATTCACGACCTGATCGCCGCCACCCACAACGCGCCGACCCATAGCGGCGGGCAGCGAACCACGGTGATTGTGACCCACGATAAGGACCTATTGCAGCGGCTTCAGCCACGCACGGTCATGCTGCATGAGGGAAAGGTATTCTTCGACGGGCCGTTCGCCGATTTCGCGGCGTCTTCGTCGCCGATCATCCGGCCTTATTTCGACCTGATGCCGGTTCTGCACGGCCGGGCCATGGATCCCCGCGACCTGCCGCCTCCGGGACACGAAGGCTAGCAGCGCTTTTTCGCTTTGCTCGAAGAAAATTGGGGGCCTGTTCCCGAAGCAACAGAGCCCCCCCAAGCCTTTTCACCAAGAAAATTGGGGGCCTGTTGCCGTAGCAACAGAGCCCCCAAGTCTGGCGCGTAAAACTGGTTACGCACCCGTATCCGGAATTCGGATGATGATTACGAGGAGTAGTACATCATGAATTCGACCGGATGCGGGGTGTGTTCGAAGTTGTAGATTTCTTCCCACTTCAGGGACATGTAACCGTCGATCGCGTCGTCGGTGAAGACGTCGCCCTTCTTGAGGAAGTCGCGGTCGGCGTCCAGGGCCTGAACGGCATCGCGCAGCGAACCGCAGACCGTCGGCACACCGGCCAGCTCTTCCGGCGGCAGGTCGTACAGGTCTTTGTCCATGGCGTCGCCCGGGTGGATCTTGTTCTGGATGCCGTCCAGACCAGCCAGCATCATGGCCGAGAAAGCCAGATACGGGTTGGCGGTGGCGTCCGGGAAGCGAATTTCCACGCGCTTGCCCTTCGGGCTGCCGGAGTAGGGGATACGGCAGGAGGCCGAGCGGTTGCGGGCCGAATAGGCCAGCAGAACCGGGGCTTCGAAGCCCGGGATCAGGCGCTTGTAGGAGTTGGTCGACGGGTTGGTGAAGGCGTTGAGGGCCTTCGCGTGTTTGATGATGCCGCCAATGTAGTACAGGCAGGTTTCCGACAGGTCGGCATAACCGGATCCGGCGAAGGTCGGCTGACCGTCTTTCCAGATCGACTGGTGGGTGTGCATGCCGGTGCCGTTGTCACCTGCGACCGGCTTCGGCATGAAGGTAGCCGTCTTGCCGTAGGTGTTGGCGACCATCTGGGTGCAGTACTTGTAGATCTGCACGTTGTCGGCAGCGCGGACCAGGGTATCGAAGGCCATGCCCAGTTCGTGCTGAGAGGCCGCGACTTCATGGTGATGCTTGTCCATGGTCAGGCCCATTTCCTGCATCACGCTGACCATTTCGCCGCGCAGGTCGTGGCAGGAGTCAACCGGCGGAACCGGGAAGTAGCCGCCCTTGACGCCCGGACGGTGGCCCAGGTTGCCTTCTTCGAAGATCGTGCCCGTGACATAGGGACCTTCTTCGGAGGTGAACTCGTAGGAGCACTTGTTCATCTTAACGTCGTAGCGGACGTCGTCGAACACGAAGAATTCCGGCTCGGCGCCGAAGTAGGCGGTGTCGCCGATGCCCGTGGTGCCCAGGTAAGCTTCGGCGCGCTTGGCGATGGAACGCGGGTCGCGCTCGTAGCCCTGGCCGGTGACCGGGTCCAAAATGTCGCAGTTCAGGATCAGGCAGGGCTGAGCCGAGAACGGGTCCATGACGGCGGAGCTGGCGTCGGGGATCAGCGCCATGTCGGACTCGTTGATGGCTTTCCAGCCGGCGATGGAAGAACCGTCGAACATGATGCCGTCTTCGAATTCCGCCTCGGTGACGAACGAAGAAACCATGGTCAGGTGCTGCCATTTACCGCGCGAGTCGGTGAAACGCAGGTCAACGAACGGAATTTCGTTGTCCGTGACGTACTTAACGACTTCCGCCGGTGTGTTCAGATCCAAGCTCATATTCGCTTCCTTTACTTGACTAGGTGTCGAGATGAATTTGCAACGCGCTGAGTACTTGCCTCCCTGGCGCGCCGGCGTTGGCGCCGGCGGGGACCGGACGGCTAGATTGCTTCTGACCCACGTTCGCCCGTGCGTACGCGGATCGCTTCTTCCACGGGGATGATGAAAATCTTGCCGTCGCCGATCCGGCCGGTTTGTGCCGTCTGTTGGATGGCCTCGACAGCCGGGCCGACCATGTCGTCATCGACGACCAGTTCGATTTTCACCTTTGGCAGGAAATCAACCACATACTCGGCCCCACGATAGAGCTCGGTATGGCCTTTCTGACGGCCGAAGCCCTTGGCCTCGACCACTGTGATCCCTTGCAGGCCCACCTCGTGGAGGGCCTCCTTCACCTCATCGAGCTTGAACGGCTTGATGATGGCTTCGATTTTTTTCATCGGTTCATTTCCCTTGGGGTTTTCCCCCCTCCAGAAGAGTCGGATTGAATTCGGGAAGCCGCCGTGTTCGGCGCGACAGCCTTCCTTTCCTCGTCCGCCCCTCTATAGCAGGAGGCGTGCCAATTCCGGGCGCAGATAAAAATCCGCCCGATTCAAGGAGTTATGGTGCAATTTTGGGAGGGGAAGTCAATCGTTCCGAGGTGTTTAGTGATGAAAAAAACACCAATTGCTCAAACATTAGGCATGGAAAAAGAGCATGCCGGAATGGGCGTCATTTTCAGGCCCGTAAAGGCGGTCTCAATAACGGGAAACGGCGGCACGAAGATCGCGCCGCCGCCTTACTGATACCCGCTTGGAGAGCTTGAAAAGCCTTAGTCGCTCAGGCATTCCCGAATGCGCTCCATGGCCTTCAGGATGTTCTCCTTCGAATTGGCGTAGGAAAACCGGATATAGCCTTCGCCATGGGCGCCGAAGCTGGTGCCGGAAATGATCGCGACCCCGGCCTCGTTCAACAGCTTGTTCTGCAGTTCCATGGACGACAGGCCCGTGCCCTCGATATTCGGGAAGGCATAGAACGCGCCGCCCGGTTCGGCGCAGCGAAAGCCCGGAATCTGGTTCAATTCGCGCAGAATCACTTTACGGCGTTCGTCAAAAGCCTTGACCATCTCGGTAACCGCGTCCTGCGGCCCGTCGAGGGCCGCGATGCCCGCGAATTGAGCAGAGGCGTTGACGCAGGAATTGCAGTTGATGGCCAGGCGCGTCACCGGTTCGACCATCGATTTCGGCCAGACGCCATAGCCCATGCGCCAGCCGGTCATGGCATAGGTCTTGGACCAGCCGTCCAGCAGGATCACCCGGTCGCGCAGGTGCTCGTATTCCAGCAGGCTGACGTGCTCGCGCCCGTCGTACAGCATCCGGCAATAGATCTCGTCGGACATAATCGTGACGTGCGGGTGCTTCATCAGCCCCTCGGCCAGCTTGTCCATTTCCTCGCGCGGCACGGCCCCGCCGGTCGGGTTGGCGGGCGAATTCAGGATGATCAGCCGCGTCGCCGGGGGGATCAGGCTCAACACTTCCTCGGCCGAGAACGCGAAGCCCTTGTCTTCGTGCAGCGGCATCGGCACCGGCTTGGCGCCCGTGAACTTGATGACGCTCTCGTAGATCGGGAAGCCCGGGTTGGGATAGATGATCTCGGCGCCCGGCTCACCCAGGGCCAACACGGCGAAGAACATGGTGACCTTGCCGCCCGGCACGATGATCACGTCCGCGGGGTCGACCTTCACCTTACGATGGCGTTCGATGTCGCGGACCACGGCTTCGCGCAGTTCGGGGATGCCGTTGGCCGGGGTATAGCCGTGATGGCCGTCGCGCAGCGCCTTGATGGCGGCCTCGACGATATGGTCCGGGGTTTTGAAATCCGGCTGGCCGATCCCCAGGTTGATGATGTCCTTGCCCTGGGCGGCGAGGGCGTTGGCCCGGGCCAGAACTTCGAACGCGCTTTCCGTGCCCAGACGCGACATGGCGGCGGCCATTTGAACCATGGATGTGAACTCCGCTTGATGTTTCTTGTGTTTATGGACCTGTGCGGTCCGTTTCAGGTTGCCGCACTGTATGGTACAGGGCGGGAAGGAGGCAACGGCGATGAATGAAACGAACCTGACGGCGGCGGGCAACCTGTTCGCCGACCTGCCCGATGGCAAGGGGCAGGAAGTCTTCACCCGGCTGGCCCAGGGCGGGGCCTTTCGGTTGGAGCGCATCGTCTCGACCGGGCAGGCTTCGCCGCCGGGAGAATGGCCAGACAACTGGTACGACCAGAACGACGCCGAATGGGTGATTCTGCTGTCCGGCGCGGCCGACTTATTGATCGAGGGCGAGGCCCAGGCGCGACACCTTGAACCCGGCGATTTCCTGCTGCTTCCGGCCCGTTGCCGCCACCGGGTCGAGGCCACGGCGGCGGGCCGGGAAACGGTCTGGCTGGCGCTGCACTTCAGCCCCGGCGAAGCGGCGGAATCAGATTAATCGGCAACCGCTCACGCATGGCTTGACGCGGGCCGGACAGAGGATTACACAAGGCGCTCTTTCGCGGGCCGCGCTTTCCAAAACAGCGGCCCCAGTGGTCCCACAAAGGGGCCCGAATGGTGGCTGTAGCTCAGTTGGTTAGAGCATCGGCTTGTGGTGCCGAGGGTCGTGGGTTCGAATCCCATCAGCCACCCCATTTCCTCCCTTATCTAATGTTTCCCATGGTCACGGGCGGCGGGCTGCGTTTAAGCTGCCTGCCATGGCGCGGCGGTTCCGTCGCGCGTTCAAACAAAAACCAAGCCAAGACCCCAAAAAAGACCAAGGAAACATTCCATGTCCAACGATGCCTCGGCCGCTGCGGCCGGTGATCTTTCACCTGAACATCAGGATTTGGCCGTGCGCCTGTGGGCGGCGCGGCGGGACGGCGGGAGCGTCGATCCCACGGGCGTGACGCCCCCGGCCGACAAGGCCGCCGGTTACGCCGTGCAGGCCGTCGTGTTCGCGCAAAGCGGCGAGGCTGTGGGCGGCTACAAGATCGGCTCGTCCAGCAAGGAATCTCAGCAGAAGTTCGGCACCGACGAGCCCTGGGTGGCGGCGATCCCGCGCTCCCTGGTGATCGAGGGCCCGGCGACGATGACCATCGACCCGGCCCATACCCCGGCGCTGGAAGGGGAATTCGCCTTTCGCTTGGGCAATGACCTGCCGCCGCGCGACGAAGCCTATACCCTGGACGAAGTGAAGGCCGCGGTCGACCTGGTCGCCGGGGCGATCGAGCTGGTCGGCACCCGCTATGTCGGCGGTCTGGGCGGCAAGGTTCTGCCGCTGCTGCTGGCCGACGGCGGCGTCAACGAAGGGTTGGTCCTGGGCGATGCCAAGGCCTACAGCCCGGAGATGGATTTCCGCGAGCAGATCGTGACCATGCGGGTCGATGGGGTCGAGAAAGGCTCCGGCCCCGGTTCGCGCGCGCTGGGCGATCCGCTGGCCTCGCTGACCTGGCTGGCCAATCACCTGTCCCGCGCGGGTGTGGGCCTGAACAACGGCGAATGGGTGTCGACCGGCACCTGCACGGGCCTGGACCCCATGGCCGTCGGCGAGACGGCGGTGGCCGATTTCGGCGACCTGGGCACGGTCGAACTGACCCTTAAATAATCAACGAAAAAGCAGGCGCGGCACGGGGCAGGGGGCCGCGCGCCGCGCCGGCGACAGACGAAGGAACATCCAGATGACCTTGAACACCGTCGGTTTCGTCGGCCTTGGCACCATGGGTCGGGGCATGGCCCTGAACCTCGTGAAGGCGGCCAAGACCGTTTATGTCTATGACGCCCTGCCGGATGCGGTGAAGGTGTTGACCGATGCCGGTGCCGTGGCCTGCGCCAGCCCGGCGGAAGTCGCCGAAAAAACAGACGTGATCGTTCTTTGTGTGCCCGACGCGCCGCAGGTCCGCGACGTGGTGTTCGGCCCCAATCCCGATCAATCGGGCGGCAATGGCCCGGCGGGCATTGTCGAGGCCGGTCGCGAGGGCATTCTGATCCTGGACGCCACGACCATGGTCCGCGACAAGGCCATCGCCATCGCCAAGGAAGCGGGCGACAAGGGCGTCGGCTATTGCGATTGCCCCATTTCCGGCCTGCCGCGCCGCGCCGCCGACGGGACCCTGACGATCATGGTCGGCGGGGCCAAGGACGACTTCGACCGGGGGCTGCCGTACCTGCAGGCTTGCGGTTCGGACATCATCCATGCCGGGCCGATCGGCGCGGGTCAGTCGATGAAGGGCCTGAACAACGTGATCTACGACATCAACATTACGGCGTTCTGCGAACTGCTGCCGCTGGCGTTAAAGGCCGGGATCGGCATCGATCAATTGGAAAAGATGGTTCTGACCGGCTCGTCGCGGTCGTTCGCGTCGGAACACTTCGTGCCGAAGATCCTGAACGACGACTTCTCCGGCGATTTCCCGATGCAGGGCGCCTACAAGGACATCCTGAACGTGCGCCAGATGGCCGCCGACGTGGACGGCGAAACGCCGCTGGCCGACGCGATGGCTGCGATCTATGAGCGGGCCATGGAAGCCGGTCACGGCGATGGGCCCAAAAGCTCGATCATAAAGATCTACGAAGACGACTTCGGCGTTAAGTTCCGCAAAAAGTAGTTCCCAAACCAAAAGGCCGGGCAGGGCGGTCGAACCGCCGTTGCCCGGCCCCGGTAAGGGTATGCGCGCCGCGATCAGGCGGCGGGCGGCGTGGTGTGGTGCTGACGGCCCATCAGGGCGCGCAGCTTATCCGCCAACCAGCGGCAAACCACATAGAACGTCGGCGTGAAGATCAGGCCGAAGAACGTGACCCCGACCATGCCCGAGAACACGGTCGTGCCCAGCACCTGACGCATTTCCGCACCGGCGCCGGTGGCCAGCATCAGCGGCACCACGCCCAGGATGAAGGCGAAGGACGTCATTAGGATCGGCCGCAGACGGGTCCGGGCCGCATTGATCGCGGCCTCGGCCGCCGACATGCCTTCCTCTTCGCCTTGTTTGGCGAATTCCACGATCAGGATCGCGTTCTTCGCGGCCAGGGCAATCAGCACGACGAAGCCGACCTGGGCCAGGATGTTGGAATCCATGCCCCGCATGTTCAGCCCGACGATCGACGCCAATAGGCACATCGGAACGATCAGGATGACCGCCATCGGCAAGGCCCAGCTTTCGTAAAGGGCCGCCAGCAGCAGGAACACGAACACGACGGCCAGGCCGAAGGCGAACATCGCGGTGTCGCCCGCGAGTTTTTGCTGCAGGGCGATTTCCGTCCATTCGAAGCCGAACCCGGCCGGCAGGACCTTTTCCGCCAGGGCCTCGACCTTGGCCAGGCTTTCCCCGGTCGAGATCGTGGGCAGCTTGGCGCCCTGAACTTCCGCCGCCGGATACAGGTTGTATCGCGGCACGCGGTGCGGACCGGTGATGTCGTGGAAGGTCGCGAGCGAGCCCAGCGGCACCATGTCGCCGTTGGTTGATCGGGTCTTCAGCTTTGCCACGTCGCCCGGCTGGTCACGGAACTGACCGTCCGCCTGCGCCGTCACTCGGAAGGTCCGGCCCAGGAAGTTGAAGTCGTTGACGTAGGCCGACCCGATATAGACCTCGAGCGCTTCCATCACGTTCTCGACCGGCACGTCCAACATTTCCGTCTTGGTGCGGTCGATGTCCGCATAGATCTTGGGCGTGGCCGAGTTGAATAGCGAGAACACGCGGGTCAGGCCCGGTTCCTGGTTCGCCGCGGCGACCAGGGATTGGGCGGCCGCCTGCAGGGCCTCGATGCCGCGTCCGCGACGATCCTGCACGTACAGCTTCCAACCGCCGCCACGGCCGATGCCGCGCACCGGCGGCGGAGCGACCAGGAAGATGCTGGCTTCCTCGATCTGGAACAACTGCCCCTGCAATTCGCCCAGAATCTTGTGCACCGTCGATCCGCGCGCATCGCGTTCGGCGATGGGCTTCAACGGCACGAAGATGGCACCGCCGTTCGGCGCGTTGGTGAAGGTCGCGGCGTCGAACCCGGCGAAGGCGACCGCGTGGGCCACGTCCGGATGCTTCAGGATTACGTCGATGGCGCGGCGCACGACCTTGTCGGTCCGGGCCAGGCTGGAGCCGGCGGGCAACTGCACGACGGTGATCAGGTAGCCTTGATCCTGTTCGGGGATGAAGCCCGACGGCGTGGTTTTGAATTCATAGACCGTCAGGCCGAGCAGACCGGCGTAAACGCCCAGAACCAGGGCCGCCTTGCGGACGAACCGCTTGGTGCCTTCGCCATAGGCGATGTTGAGCTTCTCGAAGCCCCAGTTGAACCAACCGGAGAACTTGTCGAACGGCGCCATGATGACGCGGGACAAGCCATGACGCTCGGGCACGCCGTCGTGTCCGGCCTTCATCAATAGGGCGCAGAGCGCGGGCGATAGGCTGAGCGATACGATCAGCGAAATCATCGTCGCCGTGGCCACGGTGACCGCGAACTGACGATAGAACTGGCCGGAAATGCCCTCGATGAACGCCGACGGCAGGAACACCGCGACCAGCACCAGGGACATGGCGACCAATGCGCCGCCGACTTCGTCCATTGTCTTATGCGCGGCCTCGCGTGGAGACATCCCGCGTGACAGGTATCGTTCGACGTTTTCAACCACGACGATCGCGTCGTCGACCACGATCCCGATCACCAGTACCAGACCGAACAGGGTCAGGTTGTTGATCGAGTAGCCGAGCATTCCCATGACCAGGAAGGTCCCGATCAGCGATACTGGAATGGCGATGATCGGCACCACGGCGGCGCGCAGGTTCTGCAGGAAGATCAGGATCACCAGCACGACCAGAACCACCGCTTCGGCAATGGTGGCGTACACGGCATCGACCGAACGGGCGATGTATTCCGTCGGGTTGTAGACGATGGTGTGCGCCAAGCCCGGGGGGAAGTCCTTGGCCAACTCGTCCATGGTGTCGATGACTTCCTTGGCCGTTTCCAGGGCGTTGGAGCCGGGACGCTGCATGATCACGATCGGCAGGGCCGTGGAGCGGTCCAGATAGGCCGTGGTCTGATAGTCCTGGGCGCCCAGTTCGACGCGGGCGATATCACGCACGCGAACCACGCCGGTGCCTTCGCCCCGTTTGACGATAATGTCGGCGAAGGCCTCGGGCGCGATCAGGCGGCCTTGGGTTTCGACGTTCAACTCGAACGCAGACGGTTCGGGCACGGGCAGGCGGTTGATGATGCCCGAGGCGACCTGAATGTTGTTCTGGCGCAGGGCCGCGACCACGTCGCCGGCGGTCAGGTTGAAGTTGGCGATGCGTTCCGGGTCGAGCCAGACGCGCATGGAATAGGCGCGCTCGGCGAACACACGGGCTTCGCCCACACCGGGAATACGGGTCAGACGGTCCAGAACCTGCGTCCGCGCATAGTTGGAAATGTACAACTGGTCGCGGGTGCCGTCGGGCGACAGCAGGTGAATGACCATCATCAGGTCGGGCGAGCTCTTCTTCACCGTCACGCCTAAGCGGCGGACTTCTTCCGGCAGGCGGGCTTCGGCGATGGACACGCGGTTCTGCACCTGAACCTGGGCATCGTCCAGATTGGTGCCCAGCTTGAACGTGACCTGAAGGTTCAACACGCCGTCGCCGGTGGCTTCCGACTTGGCGTAGAGCATGCCTTCGACGCCGTTGATTTCTTGTTCCAGCGGGGTCGCGACGGTGGCCGCGACCGTTTCGGCGGACGCACCGGGGTAGGTCGCCGAAACCTGAATGGTCGGCGGCGCGATTTCAGGATACTGCGCGACGGGCAAGCCCAGATAGGCAATGAACCCGAGCAGCGTGATGAGAATCGATATGACCGACGCAAAGATCGGGTGATCGACGAAGAAGTGGGTAAAACGCATGATCGGGATGCCTTACTTGTTCTCGGCGGGCTTTGCGGGCTGGGCGGCCGGCTGTTCTTTCAGGGTGCCGTCGGGCAACAGTTCCGCCGGTTTGGCGATGACCTTGCCGCCCGGGCGGGCGCGCTGAATACCCCGCATGACGATCGTCGTGTTTTCATTCAGGCCGCTGCGGATGACCCGCAGGCCTTTGTGGATCGGGCCCAATTCGACCGGGATACCTTTGACGTTGCCCTCGCCGTCGACGGCCAGGACCAGTTTGCGGCTTTGGTCCGAGACGATCGCCGCATCAGGCACCAGAACGGCTTGGAATTCCGCCGTTCCGGCCATCCGCAGGCGGCCGAAGGTGCCAGGCGTCAGGAAGCCGAAGGGATTGTCGAACAGCGCCTGAAAACGGATCGTGCCGGAGTTGGGCGACAGTTCGTTGTCGACGAAGGAGATCTTGCCCTCGCGGGTGAATTCGTCCTCGTCCATCAGGCGCAGGTAAACGGGGCTGGTGGAATCGCGCGAGGATTCCCGCTCGCCCGCGACGTGCAGGCGGTTGTACTTCAGGAATTCCGCTTCGGAAGCCGAGAACGTGAACAGGATCGGGTCGAGGGAAACCAGCGTCGTCAGCAGCGTCGACTGAGCCGAGCCGCCTTCGACCAGGTTGCCGACGTCGACCCGTGCATCGGAAATACGGCCGGTGATCGGTGCTTTGACCTGGGTGAATTCAAGGTTCAGTTGCGCGATACGAACCTGAGCCTGGGTCGACAGCACGGTCGTGCGCGAGGTTTCCAACTCCGCCCGGCGCTGGTCGAAGGTTTCGCGCGAGATGTTATTGCGCTTCAACAGGCTTTCGGCGCGCTTGAACTCCCGTTCGGCCAGGTCGGCACGGGTTTTGGCCGCGGCGAGCGAGGCCTTGGCCACGTCCAACTGCGCTTCGAAGGGGCGGGGATCGATCACGAACAATAGGTCGCCCTTGTAGACGAGGTCGCCGTTCTTGAAATGCACGGATTCCAGAAAGCCCGAAACGCGGGCGCGGATTTCCACGCGATCCTGTGCTTCGAAGCGACCGGTGTATTCATCCCATTCGACGATCTTTTCGGTGATCGGCTTCGCAACGGTGACCGGCATCGGACCCATTTGGGCCTGTGCGGGCGCGGCGATTTGAAGACAAAGGGCGAAAACCCCGAGGGCGGGCAGAAGAAACAGGCGCATGGCAGTCCCCATAAAAGCGAAATGCTCTGGTGTTTAACGGAATGGCTATTCTGGATAACCGTAAAAAAAATCGGGCTAAGTGGCCCGGCTCGGATAAGTGCGAGGCATGAACATTGCCCTCCCTGGCGAAAATTTCAAGGGCATTTTGCAGCGCAGCATTCTATTTTTTGGCCCGGGTGGGCGCGGACTGATCAGGCTTGGTCCGCTTTCGATCCCCCCATGCATTGCGGCGAAGCCATGGTGCGGCCTCCGCGTTGCTGCCATTCACCGGCGGTATAGGTTTCCATCGATAGGGCATGAATCGGTCCAGCCAGTTCATCCGCCAGGATCGCATTGACCGCCATGTGCCGTTTAACGCGGTTCAGACCGTCGAATTGCGGCGACACCACAATCACCTTGAAATGGCTCTCGGAGCCCGGCGGCACCGAATGCATATGGCTTTCGTTGACCACTTCCAGATGTTCGGGCGACAGGTTTTCGGCCAATTTGCTTTCGATTGCGCGTTGCACTTGCACGGTGGGCATCCTTGTGTGCTGAGGGCGATGGGCCCTTAATCTAGGGAGTGCTCTCGCCGCCGACAAGTTTTCCCCGAAATACGGCATATTTTCCCCGTTTGGCGGCTTGCCCTGGACACGGTGAGCGGTTATTCATGCCGCAGCCGCCCGGTCCCCGAAATCAGGCTGGATTCCCCGGCCGTCGGGCGGCGGCGACGTCCGCTTCAGGAGACTCCCATGTCAGCTCCAGACACCGGTTCGAGTGTGGCCACGCAAGCGGCGGCCGCCGATGCCGTATCTCAGCAGATGATGGCGAATGCCATCCGCTTCCTTTCCGTCGATGCCGTTCAGAAGGCCAATTCCGGCCATCCGGGCATGCCCATGGGCATGGCCGACGCGGCGACGGTTCTGTTTTCCCGGTTCATGAAATTCGACGCTTCGGCACCGCAGTGGCCGGACCGTGACCGCTTCGTTCTGTCGGCGGGCCATGGCTCGATGCTGCTTTATAGCCTGCTGCACCTGACCGGCTATCCCGGCATGCCGATGAGCGAGCTGGAGAATTTCCGCCAATTGGGCTCCAAGACTGCGGGCCATCCCGAATACGGTCACGCCCCGGGCATCGAAACGACGACCGGCCCGTTGGGCCAGGGGATCGCGACCGCCGTCGGCATGGCCATGGCCGAACGTATGCTGAATGCCCGCTACGGTGATGATCTGGTCGATCACCACACCTACGTTATTGCCGGTGACGGCTGTCTGATGGAAGGCATCAGCCACGAAGCCATTTCGATGGCTGGGCACCTTAAATTGGGTAAGCTGATCGTTCTTTGGGACGACAACCGCATTTCCATCGACGGCAGCACCGACTTGGCCGTGAACGACGATCAGGCCGCGCGCTTCAAGGCGTCGGGCTGGGACGTGCAGGCCGTTGACGGGCATGACCCGGAAGCCGTCGCCGCGGCCATCGAAACGGCGCGGGAGACCGACACGCCGTCGATGATCGCCTGCCGCACCATCATCGGTTTCGGCGCGCCCAATAAGCAGGGCACGCACGGTATTCACGGTGCGCCGCTGGGTGACGACGAAATCGCCGCCGCGCGGGAAAAAATGGGCTGGCCTTATGCGCCGTTCACCGTGCCCGACGATGTTGCCGCCGCGTGGCGGGCCGTCGGCAGCCGTGGCGCGGACGTTCGCGCCGCCTGGGAAGGCCGCCTCAATGGCTCCGCTGACAAAGCCAAGTTCGAGCGCGAAGTGTCGGGCGGGTTGCCGGAAGGCTGGAAGCAGGCCGTCCTGGACTACAAGAAGGCCGTTGTCGACGAAGCGCCGAAATGGGCGACGCGTCAGGCTTCGGGCAACTTCCTGAATACGCTGTGCGAAGCCGTTCCGGCATTGATCGGCGGGTCCGCCGACCTGACCGGTTCGGTCAACACCAAGGCAAAGTGTCAGACCTCGATCACGCCGGAAGATTTCTCGGGCAGTTACATCCATTACGGCGTGCGCGAGCACGGCATGGCCGCGGCCATGAACGGGATTGCGCTGCATGGCGGGTTCGTGCCCTACGGCGGAACCTTCCTGGTGTTCGCCGACTACATGCGTGGCGCCATTCGCTTGTCGGCGCTGATGGGGCAGCGGGTGGTCTACGTGCTGACCCACGATTCCATCGGCCTGGGCGAAGATGGCCCGACCCACCAACCGGTCGAAACCCTGGCGTCGCTGCGGGCGATGCCGAATTTCGCGGTTTTCCGCCCCTGCGATCCGATCGAAACGGCGGAATGCTGGGAGTTGTCGCTGGACCGCACGGATGGTCCGTCCGGCATGGTGCTGACCCGTCAGGGCGTGCCGTTGCTGCGCAAGGAAGCCGCTGCCGAAAACAAATCGGCCAAGGGCGCATACGTCCTGGCCGAGGCTGAGGGTGAGCGTAAAGCAACGCTGTTGGCGACCGGCTCCGAAGTTTCCATCGCCATGGCGGCGCGCGAAGCATTGCAGGCCGAGGGCATTGGTGCGGCGGTCGTTTCCGTGCCGTGCTGGGAATTGTTCGATGCGCAGGATGCGTCCTACCGCGAGGCCGTATTGGGCCCCGGCACGGTGCGTGTCGCCGTCGAAGCCGCGATCCGTATGGGTTGGGACCGTTACATCGGCCCGGACGGCGGTTTCGTCGGCATGGATGGTTTCGGTGCCTCGGCGCCGGCGGGCGATCTGTACAAGCATTTCGGCATCACCGCCGAGGCAGTCGTCGCTCAAGTAAAGCAGCGCATTTAAATTAATCAAACCGTCGTCCCTTGGGGGGGCGAATACCTGTTCAGGGTGGATACAAGAGAGGTTAGAGGGATCCAAGATGGCACTTGTTTCAATGAGGCAGTTGCTCGACCACGCCGCCGAAAACGATTACGGCGTCCCGGCGTTCAACATCAACAACATGGAGCAGATGCTGGCCATCATGGCGGCGGCCGAAAAGACCGATTCTCCGGTCATCATGCAGGCCAGCCGTGGTGCGCGTAAGTACGCCAACGACATCGTGCTGCGCCACCTGATCCAGGCCGCGATCGAGATGTATCCGGATATTCCCGTCTGCATGCACCAGGATCACGGCAACAACCCGGAAACCTGCCTGTCGGCCATGAGCTACGGCTTTTCCTCGGTGATGATGGACGGCTCCCTGGAAGAAGACGCCAAGACCCCGGCGTCCTATGAGTACAACGTCGATGTGACCAAGAAAGTCACCGAGATGGCCCATATGATCGGCGTCTCGGTCGAAGGCGAATTGGGCTGCCTCGGGTCCTTGGAAACCGGCGAAGGTGACAAGGAAGATGGCCATGGCTTCGAAGGCAAGCTGGACAAGGACATGCTCCTGACCGACCCGGATCAGGCTGCCGACTTCGTCGCCAAGACCAAGGTCGATGCCCTGGCCGTCGCCATCGGCACCTCGCACGGCGCATATAAGTTCACCCGCAAGCCGACCGGCGACATCCTGGCGATGGACGTGGTCAAGAAGCTGCATCAGCGTCTGCCCAACACGCACTTGGTCATGCATGGTTCCTCTTCGGTTCCGCAGGAGCTGCAGGACATCATCAACCAGTTCGGTGGTGAAATGCCGCAGACCTACGGCGTGCCGGTCGAAGAGATCGAAACCGGGATCAAGAACGGTGTGCGCAAGGTCAACATCGATACCGACAACCGCATGGCCATCACCGGCCAGATCCGTAAGGTTCTGACCGAGAAGAAGGCCGAGTTCGATCCGCGCTCGTACCTCAAGCCCGCTATCGCGGCGATGACCGAGGTTTGCATCGACCGCTTCGAACGGTTCGGCACGGCGGGCAATGCCTCCAAGATCAAGCCGATCCCGCTGTCGGAAATGGCCGCGCGCTACAAGTCCGGCTCGCTGGACCCCAAGGTCGTCTGATTGACGGCGCCTATAGGCGGATAGGAAAAGGAACGACCCTCAATGTCGAAGCCGGTAAAGATCGCGCCGTCCATCCTGTCCGCCGATTTCGCCCGTTTGGGCGAGGAAATCCGGGCCATTGACGTCGCCGGTTGCGACTATGTCCATGTCGACGTCATGGATGGGCATTTCGTGCCCAACCTGACCATCGGCCCGATGGTGGTCAAAGCGATCCGCCCGCATACCGCCAAGCCTTTGGACGTGCACCTGATGATCGACCCGGCGCAGCCGTATTTGAAGGAATACGCCGATGCCGGGGCCGATATCATCACCGTCCATGCCGAAGCCGATAAGCACCTGGATCGCTCGCTGCAGATGATCAAGGACATGGGCAAGAAGGCGGGGGTGTCGTTGAACCCCGGCACGCCGGAAAGCGTGATTGAATATGTGCTCGACCGTTTGGACCTGATTCTGGTGATGTCCGTTAATCCGGGCTTCGGCGGGCAGAGCTTCATGCCGTCGCAACTTCCCAAAATCGCCCGTATCCGCGAAATGATCGGTAACCGCCCGATCGAGCTGGAAGTCGATGGCGGCGTTAACACGGACACCATCAAGTCCGTCGTCGATGCCGGGGCCGACGTGCTGGTCGCCGGTAGCGCTGTTTTCAAGGGTGACGACTACGCCGCGACCATCGGAGCGCTGCGCGCCGCTGTTTGAGCCTGTATCAAACCGGGTGACCTCACCAACTGCAGGAATCACGTAGCGGCTGAATGGCAGCCTCGATCTCCGAAATATCGAATGTCACGGCGACCGGTTTTTCGCCCAAGGGCACGACGCTCGCTGTCAGCTTGCGTTTGCCGAACATCTGCTTAATGCGGGAAATCAGGAACGTTTCGTCCAAAGTTTCGATTTTCTCCCGGTCCGCGGATACTGGGGCGAAGGCGGCCTGCATCGGCTCGTCGTCGTATCGATAGGTGATCTGCGCCTTTTCGACCTCCAAATAGATTCCCCAGTCGATATAGCCGGACATTTTGCCGTTGATGCAGCGAAACCAAAGGGACGGACGCAGGTCTTTCAGCCGGGCGAGGTCGTCCTTGTCGGTCGATCGAACCCAGAAACGCGACGCGTAGAGTCGCAGGTTAAGGCGATCCCATCGTCCGTTATGAAAGCCGCTGGCGATCAGTTGCCACCCATCCTTCTTTTCTGCCTCGACCAAAACGAAGGGGGCAATATGGCTGGCGGTTCGCGGACGTGTTTCCAACCACTGGCGTGTCAGGCGTTCATAACAATCAAGAAGGGCCCGCGGGTTTTCGATAAGCGCGCATTCGGACAAGTCCGCAGCCTGCGCGGTGGATGAAAACACGATCAAGTAAGCCGCACAGATAACAGCTGCGACGCGGCTGGCGAGATTACCGGATTTGGGGGGCGAGATTGCCATCTGGGGGCGTTTCTCCGCGACCCGGGGGCGACCTGCCGATGCGTCAGCAGATCGCGTCGAGCTGCGCGTCGCTCAGGTTGCCGGGTACGATGGTGACCGGCACGCGCAGGCGGCCGGCCTGCTTTTCGACCAGGGTTTCGATCAGCGGGCCGGGACCGTCGGTGCCGGTAGCGGCACCCAGGACGAGCAGAGCGATATTCTGTTCTTCGTCGATCAGCTTGATCAATTCCTCGGCGACCTTGCCTTCACGGATGTAGATCGGCGGAATCTTGCCGGTCATGCGCTGTACGACCGAAGCCACGGCCTGAACCATTTCCTCGGCTTCCTCGCGGGCTTCCTCGCGCATGCGCTCGCCAATGGCCATCCAGTGTTGGAATTCGGCGGGCTCGGTTACGTAGAGCAAGGCGACGCGGCGATTGGCGTTGCGTGCCCGCAGGCAGGCAAAACGCACAGCACGGGACATTTCCTCGGTCCGGTCAATGACACAGAGGAAGGTCAGCTTTTCGTCTTCCGGCAAGCCGTCGCCGGTGGTTTTGGTCGCGTCGTCGCTCATCGGATTATCCCTTTCGGAATGCCGCGTTCGCTGCCCATCCTGCCACTACGGCAATGACCACGGCAAGCACGCCGTAAGCCAGGGAGTAACGATGGGCCAGATCGTAGATCTGGGCTTCGATTCCGAATTTACGCACGGTCAGCAGGGTCGTGGCCGTGGATTGCAGTTTTCCGTCGCGGAATAGATAGACCTCGATGGTGAAGGTTCCGACGGAAACGTTGGCCGGAAAGCGCAGACGTGTGCGGAACAGTTGTTCCGACAAGAAGACCACGTTGTCCGGCTTGGTCATGTACAGGCCGATGCGCTGGAGGTTGCGGATCAGGCCTTCGCGGAATTCGTAGGGGGCTTCCGGCAAAAGCTTGCCCGACGCCTTGGCGCGCAGGTCCAGGTTCGTCAGGCCGATCTGCAAACGGTCGGCGTCGGCCGGGTTGATGAATTCCTGCAGCGGTCGATTGCTGGCGATCCGGTAATAGGACGGGACCTTATCGAAAATCAACTCGTCCCGATTTACCCAGACGCCGACGATCTTTTCCTTGCGGCGGACGATCTCGTCGCGGGCTGGGCCGCGCACGACAACGACCAGGTCACCGGCCTGTTTGACCGCGCCGTATAGCAACAGGTCAGTACCGGTAAAGCCGGTCGTGATCGAGACCACGGGGTCCGTCAGGTCGATAGTGATGTCGCGCGCTTGCGCCCGGTCGGCAATGGTGGCGACCAGGGCGAACATCGCCGCGAAAAGGGGAAAGCGGATCATGGTCTTCAATGTCCCGCCGGTCCGATGGAGAACAGATCCTCGGGCGTGGCCACGAGGTCGAAGGTAAGCTTGGAACACACAGCCAGAACGATCAGCGCCAACAGGCCACGCAGCTGTTCGCCGCGCATCCGGGTGCCGAAGCGCGCCCCGAACTGGGCTCCGATGACGCCGCCGAACAACAGGATCAGGGCCAACATGACATCGACGGTGTAGTTGGTGACCGATTGCAACACGGTCACGTTGGCCGTCACGAAAATGATTTGGAACAGCGACGTTCCGACCACGACCGAAGTCGGCATGCCCAGCAGATAGATCATCGCCGGAACCATGACGAAGCCGCCGCCGACCCCCATGATCGCCGCCAGCAAGCCGACGAAGATGCCGACCGCGAGGGGCAGCAGGGCGCTGATGTAGAGGCGCGAGCGGCGGAACCGCATCTTGAACGGCAAGCCATGCATCCAGTTGTGGGAATGCTGGCGGCGCGGCACGTCGCGTTTGCGGGCCATCATGGCGCGAACGCTTTCGACCAGCATCAATCCGCCGATGATCGACAGAAACACGACATAGGACAGCTTGATCACCAGATCGACCTGGCCCAGTTCGCGCAGGAACGTGAACAGCCAGACGCCGAGCGACGATCCGATCACGCCGCCGACCAACAGAACCATGCCCATCTTCAGATCGACGTTGCCGCGCTTCCAATGGGCAAGCACGCCGGACACGGAAGCCGCGACGATCTGGTTAGCCTCGGTCGCGACGGCGACGGCGGGCGGAATACCGGTGAAGATCAATAGGGGGGTCATCAGAAAGCCCCCGCCGACGCCGAATAGACCAGAAAGGAACCCGACCGCTGCGCCCATGCCGAAGATCGCCAATGAATTGACGGACATTTCAGCGATGGGCAGGTAGATGTCCAAGTTGAAACCCCAGCGGGCAGGTCGTGGCGCAGCAAGGGACGACGGGTATAACCGCGTGAATTTACAAGGAAATCCCCAGCCCCCTCAGAATGTAATAATATAGCGCCGTTCACCGTAAAACCTTTAATTCGCTGAATTTCTGCGATTCACGGAAAAGTGAGACAAAATTCGTCGCACCATGCCGCTCCGCGACCTAATACCGGGCGATCTCGGCGATCGAGAACAGATCGATCGGGGTGATCACCAAGTCGTAAGTCAGCTTGACGCAGACGCCCAGAACGATAAGCGCCAGCATGCCGCGCAGTTGTTCGCCGTTCATCTTGGTGCCGGCCCGGGCACCGACCTGTGCGCCGATTACCCCGCCGACCAACAGAATCAAGGCCAGGATGATGTCGACCGTCTGGTTGGTCGCCGACTGAAGAATCGTCACGTTCGCCGAGACGAAAATAATCTGGAATAGCGAGGTTCCGACCACCACCGCCGTGGGCATGCCCAGGATGTAAATCATCGCCGGAACCATGACGAAGCCGCCGCCGACACCCATCACACCCGCCAGCAGGCCGACGAACAGGCCAACCACCAAGGGGGGCAGGGCGCTGATATACAGGCGCGACCGGCGGAACCGGACCTTGAACGGTAGGCCGTGCATCCAGTTGTGAACGTGGACGCGGCGGGACTGGTTCTTCTTGCGGCGCATCATGGCGCGCACGCTTTCCGTCAGCATCAGGCCGCCGATCACGGCCAGGAACACGACGTAGCTGATGCGGATTACCAAATCGACCTGGCCCAGTTCACGTAGATAGGTGAATAGCCAGACGCCCAAGGACGATCCGATCACGCCGCCGACCAATAGGAACGTGCCCATCTTCAGGTCGACATTGCCGCGTTTCCAATGGGCCAGAACGCCGGAAATCGAAGCCGCGACGATCAAGCTGGCTCCGGTCGCGACAGCAACGGCAGACGGGATGCCGATAAAGAACAGCAGCGGCGTCATCAGGAAGCCGCCGCCGACGCCGAACAACCCGGACAGGAATCCCACACCCGCACCCACTGCGAAAATCAGCAGGACGTTCACCGACATCTCGGCGATGGGCATGTAGAGATCCAAATCAGGTTCCTGACGGACAGAGAGTGAACCAGGTGCTTGAATGCAGTGCACCGAAACAGGCCGAAGCGGGTTATCGGGTCACGGCCCGCACGTTGTAGTCCCCTCGTTTCACGATGAAAAGCCCCGATGGGGATAATTTCGCAATTGCACCATGATTCTATGAGCGATTGGCCTTGCGGAGCGTTGCCGCATACCGAAAAATGCGCACTTCTCAACCAAAGGGGGGATCGTCATGCCGGAAACATTGGACGCGCGCGGCCTGAAATGTCCGCTTCCCGTTCTCAAGGCCAAGAAGGCAATGAAGCCGCTGGCGGAGGGCGATACCTTGACCGTGTTGGCGACGGACCCCAGCGCGCCGAAGGATTTTCAGGAATTTTGTACCGCTACGGGGTATGAGTTAGTCGATAATCGTGCCGAAGGCGCGGAATTCGTCATCGTGCTGCGCAAGGCCTGACCATGGGGGACGGGGCAGCGAACTGGCGCGGGTAGGGGAGCCCTTGGCCGAACCGACGGACATTGCGGAAGAGTTGGATGCGGACGGTCCGCGCCCCTTGGCGCGGATAACGGTCGTGCTCGCGGTTGCGGCCGCGGTGACCGTCCTGGCAGCTGCGGTGCCCATTCTGGTCGGTGCGGAACGGCTGGTTGCCGCCGTCGGCGGCTGGCTCACGGGATATGAGGTCGAGGTCAAGGGAAGCGCCGATCTGCGCTTCTGGGGCACCCCCGGGATTGACGCCGACGACGTGATTGTCCGCTTGCCGGGCAATCGTTTCGTGCCGGTCGACAGTCCGCCGGTGGCGCGGATCGCCCGGCTCGAGGCCGATCTGGACCTATGGGCCTTAGTGCGCGGCGTCCTGCATGCCCGACGATTGGTGCTGGTGCGCCCGAGCCTGCGATTCGACCGCGGACCCGATGGTGTCAATAACTGGAGCCTGCGGGGTAAGCCGCGCCTTGACGGGGAACAGGCCCTGCCGGGGCAGGCGACGTTGAAGATGCCGGTATGGCCCTGGGGCGAGATCGGGGCGCTGACGATCGACAGCGGTTCTCTGCGTTACACGGATGCCCGGCTTGAGCGCGATCTGACACTCGACGGCGTGTCGGTCGAGGCGCGGACGTCGAAAACGGCAGAGGGCGCCGTCATGCGTTTGCGGGGCGATGCGCGGCTGCGGGGCGAGCCGGTCTACCTCGAAGGCGAACTCCGTCGGCTGGAGGATTTCCGCGACGGTATTCGCGTGCCGTTTACGCTGATGCTTGATACCGCGCCGGGTAGTGTGATGGCGCGGGGCACAGTTGCCCATCGGGGGCGTTGGGCATTCGGCGCCGATCTGGATTTGGATGTCGACGATCCGAAAGCATTGGCCGCGGTTTGGCCCGTGTTGTCCCCGGACCTGTTGGGCCGGGTCTCGGCGCGCATGCGGGCGGAGCTGAAAGGCGGCCGGGCGGACTTTTCCATCCGCAATCTGGTCCTCGGCAAAACGGATTTGAGCGGCCGCTTCAGCCTGGACATGGATGAAAAGCTGCCACTGATCGATATGGATTTAGAGGCCGGGGCCCTGGACCTGCGTCATGCGGCCGCCGCCATTCGGATGGCCGGTTTGGTCGACAACGGCATCGGTGGGGTGCGGGTCAAAAGATATGCCATCGGCGGTCGGGGGCGGGTCAGGTGGTCCCGCCTGATCGCACCCGGCTTGGACCTGGGAAGCGGCGCCGTCGGACTTTCATGGCGCACGGGCGAGCCAAACCTGGCGGCAGAGGTCGGCTCTATTCCATTGTTCGGCGGGACAGTCAGCGGTCGCGCCGAAGCGACCGCGAACGAGGGCAAGACGGCTTTGTCCCTGACCGTTTCCGGCAGTGACCTGGATGCGGCGTTAATGACGGCGGGATTGTTGGGCGGTCATGGCGTCGCCGGGCGGCTACACGGCAATTTCGAAGTATTGACCGTCGGCGGCACAGGGGCGGAGATGCTCGCCGCCGTTACCGGAGCCGGGCGAATGTCGCTTTCCGAGGGACGGATCTTCGGATCCGCCTTGCAACAGGCCGTGGATAAGGAAAAACGCTCGATCGGGCTGAGCCGTGCCTCGATGAATTTCGGGGTCGAAGGGGGCGTGCTGTCCAGTGATGAGGTGTTGTTGGATTTCGACGTCGGCCATGTCCGCGCCGCGATGACCTGGGACATGGGGGCAGGGGATGTGACCGTTAAGTTCAAATCCTCTCCCTTGTTCGAAGGGGTGGAGGAGCCGCCAGTCGTGTCCGGGCCTGTCTGGGATGTGCTGTTGGCGCGGTAAGCCGACGGTCGGCGTCAGAACACCAGTTCGCCTTCTTCGTCGCCGGTGGCGATCACGATTTCGCCGCTGTCGGCCAGGTTCTTGGCGACCTGAACGATGGCGGATTGGGCTTCGT